>Ga0131853_10016826_pt1 | contig 13330 bp, 9 predicted proteins | sample TergutLab28metaG_FD_92764 | JGI IMG/M metagenome (GOLD analysis project Ga0131853, IMG submission 92764) | Labiotermes labralis P1 segment gut microbial communities from Petit-Saut dam, French Guiana - Lab288 P1 (version 2) (version 2) | ecosystem: Host-associated > Arthropoda: Insects >...
ATACGCCCATCGTCAGGAGCATTAGATGTTGAGTTGCAGCATATGGTTTTCTGCACCGAGTTTTTGGATGGGTGGTGGTCGTGACAGCCGCTGGGTTGGTCGTGTGTACGGTGCGGATGGTGCCGTGCACGGCATATGCTGCAACTCAACATCCAATGCTCCTGATGATGGGCGTATGTACCCGAAACATGTCGAGCTAAGAATACATCAATAAAATTACCTAGTTACATCAAGTTGCCATTTCACTTTATTTCACGAGGAAGATGCACGGCCAAACAACCCTCAAGTGATAGAATATCCACTCCGTTTAAAAGGGTTAATATATCGAATGGACAAAGAGCTGGTAAAGTTTGAAATAAGTTCTATATCTGTAATATCGATTCTGTCGTTGTTTTTTCACTAATTATTTCCTCGTTCTTCTTTCTTCTCCTTATTTTTTTTTACTTCAGACGCCGTAAAGTTGCTGTCTAAAATACATCGTTTGTATCAGCAGTAAATTTGAATATCCAGAGTTTATTACAAACACTGAAGAAAGACTGAGCGTTTATATTCTTTTGTATTCATATTCTTCACCTCATAAATTTTTCTTCAACTTTTCTGTTTTCAATAGTAGCAGAAAAATACGGCGATTAAAGTGAAAATGTTTCCAAATTAAACCCGCAGGGAATGACAGAAGAGAAAAGTGGCAGTTCTACTCAAATTGTACAGGAAAGAGGTATGAGACGGTTACATCCTCTGATGATAGAAGCCCCTTAGACAACACCACAGCAAGCGAACTCATGCGTGAAATACACAGTAATGAAAAACTTTGATTCTTTACTCCCTCTCCAGCTCAGAAACTTCGTAACTGGGAATAGAAACTTTGAAGAGGCAGTCGGTTTCCCTTAGTTCCAACAATCACTGTTGTTCGGTTCTGTATTTTTCTTACAAACGAAGGATATTTCTAATTTATTTCTTTTCTTGTATCTTTATAAGCAAGGCGCATATCGCGGGCAAATGCAAGGTAGTCAAATCTACTCTGCGTCACTCCGGAAATTTTAACGTCACTCACGTGTTTTAAGGAAGTAAGGCAAGCGCTTTCAGAAATTTTTGAATTCAGGATGTTTGATAACAAAGTTCTCACGAAGATAATTGGACTCTGAATGAAGAAGTAATAAGACGATGAATGGTTCATGAATGTTCCTTCCATGTGTAGGGGAAAAGACAAGTGCATACCAAATTTTAATCAGGATTACAGAGACCAGACAAGACAACCTGAAAACAACAAGTAGACAGCGGGATACTTGTAATCCTTTTGGGGTTCGAAATTCGTTTAATAATATTTACAAACTGGGTTGCTACATCGCAGAAAACACACTGCTTTTCCATGACAAAGAATAGTCGATTAATGATTATCCATGCTGTTTGCTCTGGCAATCGTATAAGACTCAAAATAAATATTCTGCTGGTAAAATACAGACCTTTGTTGCTAAACTAGGTGGTACACACGTGTATAGTAACCTAAATAGGACTACTTAAAATGGTCAAACGCCAGCTTAGGCAAAATCCTCTTCCAAGCAACTTAGACTTTTGTGAGAATTCTTAAGGAAAGGTAAACGCTGCCCCTTCAAACGTCACAGCGACACTGAGGGCAGGATGAGGCACGGCACAACAAATACTCAACCTCGGACCTAGGATGACGTGGGTGGTCAACGCCATGCCCCACCCGCTGTACATCTTGTCAGAGACCTGGGGCCAAATTTTCTAACGGAAACGTGTATAAAAGTTACGGCTTTCAGGTATGAGACAAACATTTCCGAGGAACGTACAATCTTCAACCTAAGGTTGTACGAAATGGCAAGCAAGAAGATGGCAATGGTCTCCATACATTGATTAGCTTCATAACATTTTATATTGTATGACATTCTATCACCACAAATTCGGCTGTACATAGACTTTTAAACAACCACAGACATAAATGACAATCTTTCAAGTCACGAATACCATAAAACCCTATAAAATCTGCCGATTATTCATGTCCTAACGACATGTGAAGGTAAAGTTGGCTGTTCTGGTCAAATGGAAGATTAGCAACAATGAGTGTGTTAGTGGGTTGGTGGCTTGTATAGAAGTAGGTAATGGCAGTAAATACAAAGAGACTAGCGAAGTTCGCGGAAGGGGGGGGGATAGTGTGAAGTTATAGTGTTGACGAAGTGAGAAGGGGTCGTTACTAGTCGTGTGTAAGAGCAATTAACGGCTGCTCTTTGTGGGCAATTAATTCACGCGTTATTGCACCATTAACTTCTGAAACGAGAAGTTAGCAGGATCTGCGCACTGGACTTAGCCCCATCTCTCATACTAATCACAGTCAGACTCCTGCAAGTTTCTTGTGATGGCACCTGCGGGAGGCACAGCCCCCGGCGAACATTTATCTATCTTATATCAGACATCAACTAGAGATTTCCATTTTACGCCCGGCTTACTATTTTTACTGGCCTGAAAGTAAAATTTGAGTATCTACTTTTCTTTAATTAGTACGGTCAAGTTCTTTACTTTAATTAGTGTGTTTTACAGGCGAAATGTATGGAAAGAACAAAGATAGTACATTATTACAATTTTCTCGCATTGAAGAACTCTCTGGAGTACATAAAGTTTCCGGCAGGCATGCCGTTTGTTATGCCTCTCTTAGAATAAGTTTTTAAACTCTTGTTGATAAAATTACCTTGTGTCCCAATGGACTGTTCTTTTGGAGTTTTATTTTAATACTATTTCGCAGTTCTCTCTCCTTCCCCTGATTACAGGTGCTAATTGGCTCCTCTCCGTACATGTCTTCTCAGCAGTAGAATAGCTCTACGTTTTCGTTATCACATTTTCCAGTCGAACCCTCTCCATGCCAGTAGAACTCAAAGAAACCTATCCTTTGTGAATACGTTTATGTGTGCAGTGGCCAATCAAGACAAAATCCGCAGGTATCCTTTGTTATGTAGCTGTTACGTCTACAAACGAGTAGATGTTGGCCTGTGGACCCTGTCCCTTTATTAAACCATAAACATGTTTGTTCGTTCATCTCTTTTCCAATTTTTTTGTATTTAATGGCTTCTCTCTATACCTTATTAAATCGTCGACTGGTATAATCATTCGTACATAACGAATTGCCAAGAATGTGTATTACAGCAGTCGTGGCCTAATGTAGGGTGCTACACCAACGTTGTCTGATGGGACAACCAAATCCCTGATCAAATTTGTCCGGTCAAGGTCTGAATCTGTCGCCTCCCAAATACCAGTCAGAAGATTTAAATTTCTGTCACTCTGAGGGAACAGCATGAAATGTGTATGGGAACAATCAGAAAGGGAAAATAAGCCAAGGTAGAACAGCCGGTTTAATGAGTAAGCACTGGACTAAACAATCCAGTGCATAATCGTGCTCCTTTATCGACAAAAGCAAAAGGTTTTTCTCTTCCCCTAAATATCCAGTCTGACTTTGGGGCTCTTCCAGCCTCCTATTTTATTGTTATCGGGTGTTGTATCCCGGAGGTCGAATGTACAGCTGATCACTCACCTACCTCTACCTCCAAGATTTAGAACCAGTGGAGTTATATCTCCAATTCCTTACATGCATTCATGGGGTGCAGGCGTGCCTTTACTGATGAGAATCCCTTCTCTCAAGAAAGTTACAACGAGAAAATTAACATATGACAGCGGGAAACATACCACTTTTACTCTGAACGTTGAAACCAGGTTAATTACGAATATAGACGGGCGTGAAACACAAAATCAATCGCACGTATAAGGAAGAAGACGAAGGCACAGAATACTTTGATTAAAGAAGTTTAAGAAAAGCCACTTGCCAGACATGCGCTAAGACGGGAAGAAGATATTAGAATGGACATCTTACAACATGTAGGTACAAGGCAGAATCAATAAAGTAAAATTTTACCAGTCCTTCAGTAACAATAGAATCATGAACTTAAAAGGGGGTGGGGGGGGGAGTGAAGGTGAAGGCGAAGGTGAATGCCCACCTCGTCACTAAATGGCGGTTCAGTGCTCGGTTCTACTCTCCGGCAGCTTTCTTCGCAGCTGACTGAGCTTCCACTGCCGTAACAGTGTGGACCGGGTTGAAGTGACTCAGGAGGTGTTGCAACAAATAACGGACTCCTATAAACGCGGTAGTGTAACTACTGATTCCATAAAATGTACAGCTGTCCCTGTGCATGCCATTAACGCATCCGGTGAAATACCTCCGCCCAATCGTCATTCTTAAACTTGACACTAGGAGGTGAGTGGTCAGCCTCAGGCCTCTGCCAAATTCACCTCCCAAACCAATGGACAGGAAGCACGTAATGTCTATTGGATAAGGTGTGCCTAACTTAAGAGCCATGCCATGAGTCGATATAGTGAAGTAGATATAGGTTCACTTATTCTAACTTGGATACTAGTGTGAGGTTAAATTGTTAGCTTCACTCTCCGACCGCATTAACCTCAGGGAAAAAGCCCCCCTTCCCTGTATTTATCAAATAGGAAGCTGGGTAAACGTAAGTAATTCTTGATTATCTAACTAACTATCCATTTCTAAGAAGATCCCGCTTTCTGGAGTTACGTACAATTATTAAAATTCCTGACAGCGCTGAAATAAAGACAATTCTAGCCACGCTACGGCCTTATTCTGCACTTTTTATGATCAAGGCCTTGGTAAAATCAGGCCATGCCAACAGACGCTGCAGACTTCTACTTCTGTGGAGTTACAAAAGACAACTGCTCTTCGCCCAGATGAAGGGCAGTAAAAGACCTCGGTGTTTGACAAGAGGGGTTGAGAGGTCGGAGTTACAAAGGCACAGGAATACTGTGTACGGCTGTGTACGGTTTGGAAGGGATATGTTGTAATTTTTGATGATACGGCTGGCGTACGTTTTTACAGCAGACTGAAACACACACACGCGCACATACACACACACACACACACACACACGTACACACACAGCTTTTACGACACGCAGACTATAGCGTGCTGCAAGCGGTCTACCCTTTCTCCCTCAGACTTCGGACATTATTACAAACAGTGTGGACTGCGCCACACACTACCAGAACAAGCAAGTGGGTTTCTGTGTCTCGCACATTTTGGTTTATGAGGAAGAAGCACAATAGTAGGCAGGGTGTTATGTGGGTTACTTTCCATGATTACATTTCTTATTGCTTATTTTCTTTGTCTCCTCTTGCCTTCAGTTTCTTTGTTCCGTTCTGCCCCTTCCTCTTGTGGTCATTCTAACCCAGCCTGTAAACTTTATGTAAATCCATGAGACTATTCACGCTGTTCTGTAGAACAGGGGGATCTATTCTGTTTCATATGAAAATGAATGAATGTAGGAACATAAAGCAGGCTTACCGAGTAGAGATGCGAAGGTGATTAGGGAGTTACGACTGAAATATATTTAGCGTCCACTCTGCAATTACAGTAACCGTAATCATAGTTCATTTTCCCACGGCACACAGCCCGTATTGGGCCAGGGTCTCCTCATTATAGAAGCTTCACGATCACAGATCATGTTCACGATCACACTCAGACACACCACAGTCAGTACGAATCCTCTGGATGGGTGATCAGCCCGATGCAGAGAAAAAGACAAAAACGGACATCCACAACCCCGGCGGGAATCGAACCCACAAACCCAAAAAACGAGCGGCAGCAAAGTCACACCTCAGATCGCGCGGTCACTGGGATCGGTCTGTGCCCATAATACAGTGTAACGGATTTTTAAAGTCTTGAGTAAAGATACTGCTGATGTTACAGTAAAATCCCCTGACATTCAACAAAAGCCTAAGTTTATTTTTTAATTATTATCAATAAAAACAAAAAGTGGAAACAATTTATTGCACTAACGGAAACGTAACCAACATACCATCGACTACTTCTTCAACTGTAAGCACACCTAACCAGAAAAGAAAGAATATTATCAAGGAAGATTTTTTTGGATATATCAAATTTCTTAACTTTAATCACAATTAAAATTCAGCGTATGATAATAATTTTCACAAAAATAAATAAATGTAATACGTGTTACAAAAAGTTGTATGAAAGAAATGTCAATCAAAATGACACATAATATTATATAATTATAACACTTATATAATTTTATACTAATGTTCGCTCTGAGGATGTCTGTAATATGGTCAAAATATGTCATAAATAACATGACGCATTAAAATTATCGTTAATATAGTAATATTAACGATGTGCAGTACCATCTATTAAAATTCTAAGCTTATTCCTTCCGCCTATATCCATCATGAAATATCTATCGTACATTTACCTTATTACATACCTGCCGATGTTAAAAGTTCCCCAGTACCCAACACCGCAGAAGCGAAAGTCATTAAGTCACTTGACACAATCGTGAGCCAGTTCAACCTACCTACGTTCATGCCAATGGTTACGGCGACATATGAAGGTCGGCCATAATTTGATGCTTCATTTCCTTACTGAACATCTGGGTGGAAGAGTTGCTACAAAAATTCTGTATCAAATTCTTTTTTTTTTTCCTTAAGCAATATGCATGTACATCTCAAGGTAATTTCTTACAGTCTGTTAACGTCCTTTTGTCTCAGAGAATAGCTAATCCAAACAGGCGTAAAAAAGATACTTTTCTCACCCTCTTCCATCTAAAGGTGAGAGCAGAGTCAGTTTAGTAAACTACTTTTATGAATGGCAAAAGATATGGAACAATATCCAAACAAGTAGTGCAGCGTAATATTAAAATGCACCCCCAAATCACAAATAATATCGATATTCAATGAAATTTTCTACCAAAGCCCCAGCAACATCCTAAAAATGGGGACGGAGTCAGTACCTGAAACGTCGAAAAACCTTCACATCCTAACGCGGCTGTCTGCCCGAGGAAATTTCATGTAATTCTGTCGCCGCGAAAGCTTCAACTCTTATAATTCTTTGTTACATGTATTTGAAAAGTTGACGTATTTAATCTGATAATTACGTCGGATGGGGCAGATTTTGGCTGGTTAATATATTACATACGAGAGATAGCAAGCAATGAAGTCACTTTAATAACCCAGCTCGAACAAACACAAATGTTCGTGTTAAACTGCTTTTTACTGCAATAACCATTGATGACTTTTGAATTCCTTCCTAAGACAAAATCAATACAACACAAAAGCATCACAAAAAGCCAAATCGTCGTCTCCTTCTTCCTCTTCTTCTTATTCGACTCGCAGTGTACCAGCTGTGACGTACCCTCTTCCCTTCTCAACCCTTCATTTCTTTCACCCTTTTCTGCGCTCTGCGTACGCATTGGTCAGTGTGGATCCTTGCTCGGTCATTAGCTTACTCTATATGTTTGCAGCAGATGGCACGCAATGCAGACTAGCTAATGCTCTTTTGGACTCTTGCCGCTGGATGAAGAGACGCGGACGGTGTGCCAACTGTATGACCATTTTCAAACAGAGATGGAGACCATCTCTTTAATGGGAAGGCCATTATGCCAATAGGGAGGGTGAAAGCTTACAGAAAACAAAATTTTTAAGGTCCGATTTTGTCTGAATGGAAAGGGGGACGTATTTTATAACTGCAGAATGATCGAGTAAGATGTGCATTCCAATCGTGAATAGAGAAGGAATAATGAAAAAGCTCAAATACTGGAAGTTCAAAACAGGCACTAAATACAAAATTTTTCCATGCAGAGAATACTGAAATCCTCATTCGAAAGGCCATATAAATGTTAGGATTCTTTTAATAAAGTTTTCCATGCATTTCAAAACAGAATATTCTGAGCGTGATGCGTGGTTTTTGTATACGAATCAGGTCTGCAAGAGGGTAATTTTCCGATATGAATCAGACCACCCTCCTATGCAGAAAGACTGTCCCTTCCCCCATACATGGGACCATCTGACATATAATCCCAGTCCAACTGGGCAAATTGTTTCATTATCTGAACAGGATACAGATTATTGGGTGGATATTATTAATGAGTTTTCTCACCCTCTGTAAGATACTGATCAAGATGTCAAGGTTATTAAATTACTTTCAGAGAGTTTACAGGATGTTTTGAAAACCTCCAGACCCAAGACCTGCATTTAGTTCGTAAATACTCTGCTGTTTATCGTTCAAAACAATGCCCCATGTATCTGATAATGTATCCGTTATTCATGGACTGAATTTGGCGCTTGTTACTCGCAGTCTAAAAGGGAGCTGCCTGATGAATTTATTTTTTTTAATCGATAATGCTAACCCTTATTTCACAGGACATCCTATAAACCATTTCAAATGTTGAATTACTGGCTGAAATAAGCCAACACATGCAGTACCTGATCTCATAAACCTACTTAAAGGACCAATATTAGTGTGAGACATCTCGTAGTGACGTATAAATGAGAGAAAGAAATAATAGAAAATCTAGACCAGGGCTGGCCAACTTAAACCCAAAGCAGGGCCTCATAATTCATAGACTCGCCTCCGGGCCGCACTTGTGTATATATCTAAACAAGGGAGTAATGAATTAAGTAGAACACCGTTATTTACAAGAAAAATATAAGCCACGCTAAAGTATGGTTGAATGCAAGGTAGTAGACTTTATTAACTCGATGAAACAGAGAGAAATGCAGGTTTGTTTTGTGTTGTCTTTAAAGTGATGAGTTACAGTTTTTAAACTTTTTCCCTGCTAATAAAGTTGTCATGTCATGTTCTGTAGACTTGTTATATCATTTATCTCAGCAATTAACCAACTTGATGCACAAAATTTTTGTTTTACAATAAGTTTGTTTCATGCCTCTAGAGGTTTCGAGCACATGTGCTCATCATCAGGAGGTCAGAATTGCATTACACAGCCTTTGGTATCATCACACCTATAGGTGGCCGTCTCGTGCACAGGTTGAGAGAGGCATGAAATAAACTTATTGTAAAACAAAAATTTTGTGCATCAATTTGGTTAATTACTGAGATAAATATACTGAGATGCACGGTCAGCAAAACGTCAAAATTTAATACATCAGGTTTAACATACCTGATGTAATAAACTTTTATTGAGGGTCACAAGTGGTCCGCGGGCCGCAAGTCGGACAGGCCTGTTCAGGATAACGAAAACTACTTTCTAAACAATATTTGTGATTGAGGGCTCAAATTATTTTGTTTATTATTTCAAGTAATTTAGATAGGAGAAATACTAACTTCAAGACAATTTTAAAATTTCAATTACACCAGTATTACAAAAACTTAGTAGTCCGTTAATGCACTGTTTCTGTCGTCGATAAACCATTTCAATCTACAGTAAATGCCAGGGACAGCTTTCCATTCTAGACTACATATTTACACTCCAAACGCAGACGCTACAGGGTTTTTGGTTAGAAAGGACAACAATGTATAACTGAACAGAACAGACTCTGTGACCCGCTGCACATTAACACCTCAACACACAGACAGACACGAAATAATACAGCCAGGATTGTAGAACACTCAGTTCAAAGGTTCTGATATGAGTGCCCGTGGAATGTTGTGCGCTCCACATTTATGGAACGCCAACAGAATATGCAGTATCGTTTCTAAAGGCATTGCGAATTCACGAGAAATATCTGCAAATGCAACAGTGTGCAGAACAAGGCAAGCATAGTTCAGGTAAGCCTTGCAGTTCATTCGGGTGGTATTAAATCAGACAACATACAAAATGAGCGTATTACGTAACACTGAGGCTCGCTGGGATCTTTGCCTCCCGGATTCATCTTCGAGGTTCCTACTTTTAATTCACAGGGGTTTCACTTGGTTGCCGTTCACAAATCTCTCCTCTCTCTCTCTTTCTCTTTCTCTCTCTCTCTCTCTCTCTCTCTCCTCTCCCTCTCCATATATGTAGGCTATGTATATGCACTCAACACCTATATAGCGTATTCCAATATAGCGCCCATAAAAGTGGGTAAACAGGAATTCCCTATTATCCTGTACACTATTTCGAAATAAAGCGACCCTCGATGTACCGTCACAAATTGCGGTGGAAGAGGAGTGGATCGATATCGGGGATTGACAGAATGTTGTAAAATATTATACATATTATTAGGGTCTGCTACATTTATCTGAAGAACCTACTGCATACGCATCGACACAGACTTTGTTTCTGCAGTTTATAATTTTCAGACAACCCAGCAATTTCTCTCCCTGTCGACATACTTTTTGACTTATGACGTAACAATTATAATTCCTATGCAATTTATACATATATTTATAGTTTCTAAACCTACAAAATTTCATATTTTGCTGTAAGCAACAAACACTACACATTTTGATCAAATAGAAAAGTGACGTCGCAAAGAAAGATTAGGTCACATGTTATGACGTCGCACTAAAACAATAGGTAGGGTAATTACAGTCAATGACACAACAATGTATATCTAATTAATGTTTTATTAGAAAATGACAAAACTACAGTTTCGGCCAACGTTGACCATCATCAGGTTCTTCATCCGGAAGATTTATACGCTGTGAGAGTGTTTATATAAAGCATACAGCCGCCTATATTTCGGGTGGTAAAACTGATGATGGCCAACGTTGGCCGAAACATGTACTTTTGTCATTTTCTAATAAACATCAATTAGATATACATTCTTGTGTTATTGACTGCAACTACCCTAACTATTGGTTACTACACACAACGGGGATGGCACATTTCAAAATTAGCACGGCAACAAATTACAATCTAGCGTTAAGTGGTGACATACTATTCCGTAATTACACTCACGCGTGAAGAAATAAGTGCTGAACACTACAATCTGACTACGTCTTAACTATTCCCAGTACAAAATGCGTCGTGACTTCAAATGTCATCCTGTCGAAAAATACGGGCATTAAGTATTAAGGCATTATCTATTTTTGCCTTAAATTCTTGCCATATGCATCGAAAATGTATCTCGCTGTGACGTATTTTCCGCAATTATCTCAAATCGGTTCGAATTTCGAGAACAATATTATTACCATTATCATTATCATATCATAACTTTCATCATCAAGTAGTCAGTCTTAAGAGAGGTTCATACCCTACTCCACAGCGAGTTCTCCAGTAACTGCTTACGACTTTTTCCTCGTCTTCTCTCCTCCCATCCCCTCCTATCTTCTTTCTAGTTTTCCTCCAATAACGTGTTTTGGAAGGCAGATCCTACGCAAGATGTGGCATAACCAATTAGACTTTCTTCATTTTATTGTGCGTAGGATGTTACTTTCCTTCTTAAATGTTTGTAACATTTCTTTATTTTTCACATTAACTTTCCAACTGATCCTCGAATCTATACATCTAATTCGAAATATATGATTTTATTTTTCCTATAATTTTGTCTAAAACTTTTCATAACCCAAGAAGATTTCACCAACGTACTTCGTCGTCCACGTAAAATGCTTGAATTTTTGTTTGATCGAAAGCGCAACTGCATTCTGTAACCGATCTGACCTGAAGCCCCCGTATAACATTTCATGAAAATCCTTCCAGTGGGAGCCGAGTTGTCCCGTGCGGACGGACGGACGGAGAGAGGGATGGGCAGACATGAAGAAAGCAATAGTCGCTCTTTGCAGCGTTTTAAAAGAGCTTACAAGAATGATATGGCGCAATGAGAAATAGTAAGATTTGAAGGTATACGTAAGTGTACAAAGAAGATAAACACAAGATGAAGGAAAGAAAGAATACAATATGAGAAAGAAGAAGGGGATGACAAAACTATGGAAGAGAAAGAGGATGCAAATATAGGGAAAAAAATTGCGTAACAGACAGAAGATACGAAATAAACTTAACAAGATTAAAGAAATAAAATACAGGAGAAACAAGGAAACAGCGGAGGGAAATTAGATAGGGAAAAGGGGGAAATATATAAATGAATAAAGTAAAATAAAAGGAAATCACAGGAAAAAGCCGGTAAGAAATTTAAAGGAAAAAGCAGTAGCGAAGAAAGCATATACACGAAATAGAAACGTGTAGAAATAATGTTCCTAGTTGTTGGAACACTTCGCACTTGGCAGTCCACTCGTCCTGTAAGTGACCGGATCCTGACGGTACTGAAGTTTGCAGTACCCTTGATCAAAACTGGTGGAAGCAATTGTGAGATTCCACAGCATTATAACAGAGCTGACAGCAAGCCAAGTACTGGATGACATAAATGAAGAATGTGACCTATTGACCCTGAAATTCTCCAGGCTCCTCTTTGTTCGGCTGCAGACCGTACCAACAGGTGGTGCTAATAATTCGAGGTTGTACTGTACATGACCATGATGAAGCAAATTCAAACCCTTTCAATGTTAAGTCCATATCGTTTGACAAATGATTCCGTGTGTCACACCCCGATGGATACGATGATAGTTCATTCTTGCGTCATGTTATCGTTAGTTCATCTTTATTAATGTACCACATGGGATGATTGGAAGTGATTCTGTGTTTCACCGTGATGAGCATAATTATAACCTGACGCCACGCACCTGATACAGTGTGTTTAAGATCCACCGTTCCTGACACTTCAATTAGTTTTAACTTGCCTTATGTAATGTGTGATGTGTATTGTCAATTACGTCAATTATGGATAAATTGAAACTAAACTTTGCTGTGTATATCGATAACGTTTTGGACTATTTTATTATTTTAGGAACATAGGGAAGGCGCTTTGAGATAGGCGAAATGGTTCTGGAATAATATTCCCCAAACATTACTGAACATTGACTAAAGCTTACGAATCTTTTCAAACAAATCAGATTTATTGCAAACAAAGTGAACCTTGATGGGTTTCCTTAGATTACTTTGGCTGTCCCCATTTAGTGACACCTCACCATTGTTCTGGACACATTTGTTCACCTATTACTAACTCTCTGTAATCTTAACAGTTGGTACGATTCCTATACAAAACGCTTCCTTCTATCTAACGTAGCTCAGTCCCTAACTGGTCACTGATTGAGGAACAAGAATTCGACTCCCGGCGTTGATACACTCGTGCTCTTCTCTTTATCTTCTTCATATCGGGGCACACATGGTTCCTAACAACTGCGTGCGAAGACGCGTTTCAAGAGTTAAAACCTCCGGAACTTGAAGCTGACCACTGATTTCTATTTCACATACTGGAGAAGTTAGTTGTGCTCTCATTGTACACTTGCCATAAGTATCATAGAGGATACTTAAGGAAAGGATTTCAATTACTGTAACATGTCAAATTCAGATCCTTATTCATTATTAAGGCTCTTATTAGGTGGAAGTTAAGGTGGGAAATAAAGTACTTAACCAACGCCTAGTAAAAATTCGAATAAAACAAGCCCGTAGCCAGACCATAAACACATTGGGCGCAGCGGTTTCCAGTGGGGGTTGCATCTACACATACAATGTGAATATATATATAT
>Ga0131853_10016831_pt1 | contig 13328 bp, 7 predicted proteins | sample TergutLab28metaG_FD_92764 | JGI IMG/M metagenome (GOLD analysis project Ga0131853, IMG submission 92764) | Labiotermes labralis P1 segment gut microbial communities from Petit-Saut dam, French Guiana - Lab288 P1 (version 2) (version 2) | ecosystem: Host-associated > Arthropoda: Insects >...
AGTATATACCACGTTTAAAATATTCAGTACCTATATTTGTTGAATAAATATATAAAATGCAACTTTAGAGGTTAGCGGTGCGGTACGACCACTATAGTTGACATTAGGCGTCAAAGGGTTAATTAGAGCGCTTGATATTATATATGTGAATAGATTTTCAAAAAAATTAAATATATAAGAACGAAAATTTTCTGTACGTATATTTTACGCATTAAATTATATTCCTCGGGCGATAACTTAAAAAAAGCACTATAAATGGGTGTTTGAGATTCGGTGCGAAGATAGATAATAAGAATATTGCATGTCCTCTATGTGAGGGGTATTAGATTCAATAATTACAAATTTCTAAGTGGTTTTTTTCAACTGCATACATTTTTCACAAATATAGGAAGCATCACAAATTTCTTGGTGCCAGATAATTAACGTAAAGCAAGTTCAATAAGGATGACCGCCAAATTTTAGGTGCCACTGTAAAACATTTTGCTAGCGTCGGGGATTTGTACTTTTCTGAATGATAGTATCTTGTTAACGATAGCAGACTAGTAAAAATTTTCGCTGCTTTGTTATCAATTTGTATGATTATCAGCCACTTGTTATTAGCGCATTAACGCATGGCCTAAGCTGCATTTTGATGTTGTACTTTAGGCATAGAGGGTACGCGGTGGCGTGGTTGGTTGAGGCCCTGCGCTACAAGCCGGAACGTCGAGGGTTCGATTCCCGATTTTGTTACTGGAATTTTTCATTGATATAATCCTTCCGACCGCACTATGGCCTTGGGATTGACTCAGCCTGCAACATAGAAGAGCACCAGAAATATTTCCTGGGGGTAAAGGCGACCGGTGCGTAGGGTTGACAACCTTATCACCTTCATGTGCCGACTGTCTTGATATCTTGGAGCCTCAAACTCCTGGAACCCTCAGAGCCTGTCCAGGCCTGTAGTGGGATTGCTTTACCTTTACTATAGGCCTAAGTATGCTTTACTCTGTTATGACATATATCAACACAAATATTGCCGTGCTGGAAGTCTCAGTGCCAGTAAAGTTAGTTTCGTAATTTCTGAAAGGAACTGCTTGTTAATTAAAGTCTCTTCGCTGTTTATTACTTTTGTGGAATTAAACTTTATTTACAGTAGATTAAAATTAGCAGTAATAAGTACCTAATTTGACTCATAAAGGAACGTGTTTTCTCTCTGAGGACAACCAGTTGTTTCCAAAGCTATCGTCACTATATTTACGCAATTTAATTGCATCCAGATACAACATCCAAGCGTCACGTAATTCATGATACCTAAACAGAAGTGACGTGTCTAAACACTCCAGCTTCGCAGTTGAAAAGACGATTTTGCTAATGGCTAATAGAGCAGCTTTCATTGCCCGCCCATTCTGTGGACGGTGTTCAATGAACGCTTAGTGAAAGCGGGTCCACACCACCACCAAACGGTTTAAAGGTACTCGTACATGCTTGTATCAGACACAAATTACTGTCAGTCAGCAACACACACACACACACACACACCACACACACAAGGCTTAATAATATGAAGTTCGCAACAGTGTAGCTAAGTGAATGGAGATGCTCCTTCATCCTGAATTCAGTAGGTAAATAATTACTCATTTGTTCAAGAAATTCCCTCTCTCATGGAAACCAAACTTTCATCGCAGTGTTCATTATATTGAATTAATTCATAACATTGCATATATATAAATGGAATGATTATGTTAAAACCGAAGGAAATAATTTGAATGATATTTTGTGGACTGGATATACAATAGCGTTTGCCTTTCTTAAATGCTGGGAATCTCTCGATTCAACTCAACATTCAGATGTTCTGAAAACGGGCTTATCCTGTGGAATCATTTCGTTGAAAGCAGATAGTCTTATGCATTCTTTCAAGCCCAAGATTTTCAAATAGTATTTTCCTTTGCGGCTTCCTTGTCAAAATCATATTTAGACCTACGTTTCTCTTTGTCCCTGTGCTTTACACCTGTGTACCTTGTTATCTCCTATAAAAATTTTAACATGTAAATTTTTGACAGTGTTTGTACATGGCTAATATCAACAATATTTAAAGAACTTGTCCATATTTACAATACTCAAAACAAACACCACGGTTCGGAATATGTATCTTTCCATTCTCAGCTGAGTGGTTTCACCTGAGAACGGAAGCAGATGGCTTCCCAAACGTTGTGTTGGTTTAGAGTACTGTGACGAAGGAAAAGATCTTGGTGATATTAATCATGCTTTAGCAGTATTAGTTAAAGAAAAGAAAATGACGATGATTTTCCTTATGTAATATTTTTCAGTATTTCTTTATTCTTCTCGGGTAGCCAATTATATGTTTCCATCTTTAAGTTTCACCCATGAGATTAGAGCCGTCTGTAGTCATTGAATAAGAAGAAATGTAGGATACCGAGCAGCTGTGGACATGAACCTCTCGGAAAATGCCCAACCCATAGCAGAAATTCAAACTGAACTGTCCAGATCAAAATACTCATTACTGACTAAATTATGTTACAATGTGTTAGAATTGTAAGTTTGACATTGATTTCCAGCAGTTGTTTAAAACAAGTGTCTACTATTTGCTGAAAGTTGAAAGAGGAATTTTAGTAACAACACTTTAAATAATCGTGTATCACAGTCTGTCTTTTAATTTTACAGTAAGAACAGACTTTGCTACGTGAATAAAAGTAGCAGCCCATTGGTTGACATGGTCGTCTTATATTCGAGAAATAAATGTCCTTATTTCTTGCCCGAAAAATTGACTTCTGTGTTTTTTCGCACATCGAGCAAACTAGTTCTAGGATAATAAATTAAAATAAGGACCAAATGAGTGAAATAAAATATTTGTTTACTGAGGCAAATTTTACAGAAGTCTGCATCTACTTAACACAAGGTTCTTCGCAGCCTGCAGCCTTTACGTCTAGTTTTACAAACAGTATATTACACTTAATTTGCTCAATCTACAAGCAATAACTCTAACGTCAAGTATATTCCTCAAGCTTATTAAATCGTATCTCCCTTATAAACTTGTAACGCTCTCCTCATCTTTTCTACAACTTTTAAACGTTAAGTTTATTTACATGAATCCCCTTCTATTAATCTTCTTCACCTCTCTTACCATACTGTAGTCAATTTATCATTCTCGACGTTTTCCTGAAACTGGGCTATGTATTCTAAGCAGCTGAAAATCGTTAGTTGAAATATACCAAGAGACAAAGAAGAAACCTATCAAGCGTTTATTTTAGAAGCAGAATTCTTACAAATTAAAGGAGCAGCGGGAATGGAAATATGATATTCAAACCTAAGTACACGAAGTTTTTGCCTGTAAAATCTGCAGCGTGCATATCTTGGTATTTTCATTGTTCATACTTATTCGCAGTAGAGATGATGGCTCCGATACTAATATTAACCATAAGAACATCATCACAAAATCACAGAATTGTGCATCCGTCTCGTTGCAATCCCATTGTAGGAAATTGAAATCTAAAATCTTTGTATTAGCCTTTACAATTCATACAGTGGTTCTGAGTTTCAAAAGCGAGGAATAAGCAAGAACAGACGTGAAATCCTCTGCATGCTTTATTTTCATGCATACAAGTAACGCTTCAAAACACACGTGTTCTTTTAAGAGGGGACTTAAAGAATCAGTGCAGAAGCCATTCGATATATAAGGAAGAGGATGTTTAGATTTATGCATGTACAAGACGTAAAGAAGTTTTGAAGCGTTATGGTTGGAAACCATCGGCATCACGTATATCTCCAGTATAAAATGGTAAAAAGGCTATGCTATTTCTTATAACTGGAAGAATAATCTGACAGAAGAATAACATAAGAATTTGAATACTGAAATCAGTGAAGTATAATTCATAATTTCTCTTTTTCAAAAATATATTTTTAACTAAATGCAAGAAAATTGCAATACGACTTAGTGGCTAGGCAAACCCCCCCTCCTTTATTTTTCGATAATAATAATAATTAATGAAATTAAAATTACGTAAAATTTGTATTGTAAATTTCATAAATTTTTTAACTTAAAGTTCGTTTAAATGTTATTGCCATTGTTTAAAGATGTAAGGTTATATGGAAACTAGTGGTAATTGTGCAAATACAATACTGATATTACTTATTAATATGGCGGTCTATAACATTTCACTACAAATTTAAGCGTTTAATCTTCGGCCGTTACATTCATTTTATACTTTTTTACGCCTTTCACATTTTTCCATTCTGAGTTGATAAATTTAATGCCTAGGAATAGTATGTAAAGAATGCTCCTGTAAATGTCTCCCACCCCTCTCTTGATAGAACGAGATATATCACTTTGAAATCTGCTCTTTTTTCTGTATCTTTTGTGAAAGGTATTTCTACTCTTTGTACAATAGAAAACTATTTTTTTTGTCCCATGGGAAGTGTTAATGCAAGTCTGACTAAACTTGGCACTGGAAGCAAGACCGGTAACTCAACAGCCTTGTGGGTTTGGGACTTCTCTGATAAGTGCGAATTCCTTTTAACACCGGAAGAGGAAATTGTGTTATTAGACACGGGATTCTGCTGCTATCTGCTTCTTTGCAGTAATGTAAAGCGGGTTTCCTTTGGTTTGTGTTTTAACATTTTGACGGTACTAACATGTGAATATATGCATAAATTAAAGAGTCGCAAGCAACTTAAAGAATGATTTCCCTGCAGAGAATATGGTTATGGTTTAAGAACTTACTGTGATAACGTTATGAAGTTCTAGAAATACCATTACTTCCCCATAATTTGCTTGTTATTTTCGTGGTACTAAAATGGCGGCGATACGAACGTTTGAAGTAAGAATGAAACTGGCTGCGGTAAAAGTGTAGAGTATGGAAAATTTATGTGGCATTAGAGATTCTGAAAATGCATGCATTTACCCTTCACATATTATGTAGAATCCATAGCGGCATGTTTGCCGCTTTAAACCAGAATTAATCAGTGTGATAAAAAAAACGGTTAACCGAGATTTCTCTTATCTCTAACACATCCAGACCGGCCCATAGACATATCCAGTCCCTATTTAATAATATGAAGGGTCATTTTACCCAGGAATAAAGCAGCCGAAGCGTGAAGCTAATAATTCACCTCCTTCTAATGTCAAGTTTAAGAATGCGTGGAACGAGACTTCCATTCTCCCCACACACCTTATGTTGTGGAAATTAATTAATCATAAGGACATGAATTTTTACCTTACATTATTATGGGAGACTTCCATTATGAAATGTCTGGTCACTAATTAAAGTTTATGCATTAAACCTTTGGAAAGGATTGTTGTAATTAAAGGATCAAAATTTATTTCTGAAATGTAGGGTTACATAATGCTTGAGTAGGAGGGCAGTCAGTAGCATCTGGCAGTTTATACAAAAGGTCACTATGACAGCAAGGGGTAGAATAAGTTAAAGAGCAGAGAGTGAGATGGAGTCATGTGTGAAGTAGGATAGACAGATAGCTGGAGGGTGAGAAAAGTGGAGGTTAGCATAGGATAGAAGATGCTGAATGTATTTACAAAGGGGATTTTAATTTGTTAGGCATTTATCAATGCCAAGTATAATGGGGTTTTGAGGTTTGCTGGAACAGTCAATATTCGAGAGTTTGACGCTTTTTCGATATGTAAATCAAGATAGGGTGGATACCTTGTTAGTTACGGTAGCATATTAAAATTGTTCGGTAGAAGACACTTATACGGGGGTTACATATGTTAGGTTAACGGGATACCGCTTCAGTCATTAGGATTAAATATGGAGACAGAATACAAAATTTTAAAGTTTTTGGGCCTATTACGAGACTGCTAAATTTACGTGGGGCCAATCATGATGGTTAGGAAAATAAGAGTAGGGGGATTTTGAACAAGCAAACCGAGTTCGCATATTGTGGCGAACGACGCATAAGTTTTTTTTTATTGTTGTAGAGGCAGGAAGCGTGAGTGCATCACTCGTAAGCTAGGCAAGACTGACAGACTGAATTATATGACAAGAAATTATAAAGTGTTACTACGAAGGGGGGGGGGTACAGCGTTAAAATAAGTAATCAAACTGGATTTAATTAGTTTTGCCACATTTGGGACCATATAAATGTTATTATTTCATAAAGGTTAATGTACAGTGAAGACGCCAAATGACAAATTGATCCGTGCCAAGTAATTCTCATATCGCCAGAACACGTAACAAATTAGCGCCCATTTACTAAAAATAAATCACACAAAAGACACTCCAGATTATCCTTTAAACAAAAAATCTTCTTAACAGTTATTATTTACTGATTTCACAACAAACCAAGTTAGTCCCGGTAAAATAGGTCTCATGCAAAACGACTGAGTGAGAATGGTGGGACGGAAGTTTATAGCTTATTGATTCGTCAAAAGTCTCAGTTTCCTTATGATCATAGACGTACTTCCCCAAGTTGGCTTTGTACTTTTTCACACACTTTATTGAAATTCGATGTAGGAGGATTCTACTGAGTTGTTTGGACATTACAGTTTTCAGTCACTTTGATATAAATGAAAAAGCCACAGTTAGAGATTTCCACTATCCCAGAAGCATTCGCAAAAATTGTTCAATAGCTTAAACCCTCCGTCATTTCATCAGCACAAAACTATTAGGAAAGATGTAAGTAATAAGCCTTTCTCTCATGTTATCTTCTCTGAACTCCTGAATAATTTTCTTCTTTCAAATTTGAACATTAACCTCAGCATTTTGCTTCCTGAGTTCCTCAGACACCCTCCAGTAAAAAGACTTTTCAATGATTTCCATATCTTTCAACCGCCTTCTCTTTCATTAACGTAACCAGTGTAAAAGTTGCAAAGTGCAGGAATCGAATTTGTCGCACCATCTTGGGAGGAAACCTGAAATCCCAGAAGTTTTAACTGTTTAAAAAATTTCAGCATTGAAATTCAAGCATCGCGAACATCGAGTGCCACCTGTTCGAAGCTTCAACGTCAAATGATGCGGCTCAGCAAACAATGTTAGCGTTAATCTCTTGGTTCCTCTAAGCGAAAAAAATCACCGTCCCCTTCATAACATGACGGAGTTGCTGACAACCATGACGTAACTGCAGAACCTTTCTCTTTTGTCACTTAGAGACTTACTTTACATCCCTACTGTAGTGACCTGTCCTTGTCTGAATTATATCTTCTGTAGACAAATTTTGTGAAACAGCACTAAAACAGGCTATGGTTTTATATTCCACTTCTCTGTAAGATTTGAATTGGTGGCTTCCCAAATAATTCCTTTACACTGTTGCAAACGTTTAGCAGATATACTGCTTGTCGTCCTTGATATTAGACTTCTGCATAGACAAATTTACATACATTAAAAACAAGTCCTTTCTCACCTCCACCACAAATGCAGACCAATAGTTCGTGGTGTGGTAATTATAAGGCAATGATTACTAATGCACTCAATATCATTAGTATTGTCTAGGGAAATAATTATTGTTGCCTGTTAGAATCTTAAGAAACAAGTAAGTATAGCCTGTAAACAATATCCCGAATTTTTAAATGAGATGGCAGATGGTGCGTATACACGCAGTTACATTTACTTGACCAGAAAACTTTAAAAGTAAGCTATTTATGGTGAGAAAGGTGTCGTACTGTGAATTCATTCGTTTAACACCAAAATAAAACAAATTTGAAGTACCACAGGAATTAACATTTATAGTGCCGTCTTCTTAGACGTGATGCCTTGTAGCCTGGCAGATCAATACCGATGTTTCGGAGAAACGTGTTGTCATTTATTCGAGTTCCTGAAGACGGAGGCAGCACTTCGCTACAAAAGGTTTATGCTCATCTGAAAGGACATATGAGGCCACATCCCACAAGTGTATATGCTGGAAGTCTGAAAAGCGTATTTTCATAATTGTTTTATTACCTGAAACTTTTCGTACGCCGCTTTAGCCCATGTCCTCCAGAGGCCTATCTCAAAGCTTAAATATTGTTTTTTGCAAAATTTTAATTTTCTCTTTCTGATCGGTCACTCGAATTAAGGGAGGAGTCCAGAGGGTGTTGCTGAGTAGAATACTTCCTCTTCCGGAGGTTGGAGAAATTTACATTTTAAGTAGTTTCATATATGTACACGTCACCAAGTTCGACTGAACAAAGAAGAATGAGAGGGAAGTGAAACAAAGGTAAATAATATCTTAAAGAATAATACTCAACTTCATGGAATTCTGCATTTTTAAGCTTCCGTCTAAGCTGTGGCCAGTGTTTGTAAACTGACTGTCATTTATTGAAACGCAGACGAACTGGCATCAGTGTTTTCACCACAAGCCATTCATTATCTGCAGTTTGTTAGCAGGGGCTGTCTGGAGTTTATTGGAGGAAGCTGGATTACCAGCGCAAAAGAAATACAGCCAGTGGCCTTCAAATGGCGTTTGTGACCGTTAGATACTTTGGTTCTCTAAAAAAAACGCAATAACTAGAGATGGCTCAAATTGTCCTATAACGATTGGACGTAGATTATGGGACGAACAAGGCACCTTGAAAGTCCGGTAGGTATTATACGAATATAGTCTTATGTGGAGTTTTCTTCTTACAAGTCTGAAGTTCGGCTAATATTTACATAGAGTGATCGTACTTAACAGAAAGTGTAGGCCTATAGTTCCTCTTTTAGAGTGTCTAATAAATTAATAACTTAGTATTTAATGCTTTTAGGATAATTATTACTGTTTATTGTGAGCATCTTATGATGTACATAAATATAATTACCGCACGGTGTTTATATAGGAGTAAATACAAAATCTCTTGAAGGACTACACAATTTATATTTTTAAAATGTTAAGTTTCATATTATACTAAAAGATATATAATATAATATGAAGCTTTACATACAAAACAATGTTTTATACTTTTAGTGACAATGCATGTATCAGTAATTTTACATAATTTTATTATCTTTTCAGCACGGTAAATACCATATGCTGCATGTACAGTAACTGCCTCCTGATGACGAATGGTTACTCTATTCGAAACATGTACAGGATAGATTATTGGAATAAATTAAGAAAGAAAAGTACATCTTGTTGTTCTTTATTACACAGAACAGATTGTTTGACATTCAGAGGACCGTGCTTCGTGATATATTCTTATAATAAAAGCCAACGAAATGCATTATTTCTCAAGTTTATTTTGATAATAACTCTACATGTTTCGGACATATTTACTGTCCATCATCAGGAGTCTCAACACTGTATACACAGCAATAGGTATTTGTTGTGTTAATTGTCTGCTAGTGAGGTCAGGATTTAATCTGACCACGTTAGCAGCGTGTCCACATAACTAGCATGACAAATACCTATTTCTGTGTATACAGTGTTGAGACTAATGATGATGGACAGTAGATCTGTCCGAAACGTGTAGAGTTATTTATGAAAATAAATTTGATAAATAATGCATTTCGTTGGCTTTTATTATAAGAAGATATTATTTCTTTGTACAGAAAATGATTATTGCCAGCAAAGCAGTTACTTATTTTAAATGATTCTGTGCTGCTGAAGGAGTTATTTCAAATTCTAAGGCAAAGTTTTGTATGTAACAATTCAGCATGCGTTTAATATAAAGTCTACGATCAGCTGACAAAGGTAGAAAAGCGGATGAATTGTTATGCGCAGCGCCCAGACTTTACAATCTGTGTTATTCATATTAATATTATTAGCCTGCCAAATGCAAAGGGTCCTATACGAGAGAGCAGAAATAAGTATAGTCGATTAACGACACAAAATTATTTCTTTGAATTTAGTTGGTAAAAAGAAGAGCCACAACTTTTCAGCCTGCCTAGTCTATTGACGTAAGGAAAGTTTTGCAAAGTTTTCCTGCTTTCTTCTCACACCTGATCCAATCGTTATAAAAAGCATCTAAGCGATGTGAAGCGCACGAAACACTGAAGAATATTAGCAGAAGGTCTTCGGTCTAAAAATGTCTATACCGGAGCTTGATTTATGAGGACTGTCCCCTGATAGGCCATGGTGTTAGTTAGAAATGTAAAAACTTTTCGGATGAACCTATTGCATCCATCTTCAGGATTTTCCTCTTATGAATTTCTACCAGATTCAATTTGCCCTTTACAAAAGATGATATTCTTTAACAACAAATTTTCAAATTTCGCGAAAATGGATTTTCGTAGTGTGTTTTCTAGGGCTGTGACAGTATGTGACCTTGTTAGTGGATATGAAAGTTGCGGAGTTAAATCTGGACATCTTGAGCTTTCGAATTGTAGCCAAATGATTTTCAATGAAATAATTAGGTTTTGATATCTGACTATAATTCTCTTATCACGACCATGAGAACATCAAAGGCCATGAAATTTAAAAATATATTTCATGTTTAGTAAAGGAAAGTGAGGGAATGGTAAGAATAGAGTTTCTGAAATAGGTTACAATCCTAGAAACTTCGAAGTAAAATAAAATGAAAAAGAGAGTATTTCAGAGGAAAGTTTTGTATACTGAAAGAGAAGGCGAATTACCTAGATGGTCTGGAAACGAACAAAATATGCTGCCACTGCCGATAATAGAATCACCATGCCTTGAAAGTCTAACCCCTAGCCTGATCACTATATTGACTACATTCAGATCGATGTTGGGGGCCATCCAGTCCCTTATTCGAGGTGCAAAAGAGTTATGTTCCCAGCAGTAAAGCGAACAATCCGTGAAGCTGAAAACTCACTTCTTTCCCTTGCCGACTTTAAGTATGAAGACAGTCATACCTCCACTCCCCCACTTGCCTTCGTGGTGTACACAGGAAGACGTGTCCTTTAACCCTTGCCTTTTTTATTCGAATTTCACGTTATGTACATTTAGGGTCATTTTTGGACACGACGCCAAGTATTTTAGTATCTAAGTACCAATGCTTCGAAGAAACATGCTTCCTATATCATCAGGAGAAGGGAATGGCTTATAAACTGACATGACTGAAACACTTAGCTTTGTCCCTAGCCTCTCGGCTGGCGTCTTAGTAACTCCAAACAGAAGATAATTTCTACCTGCACCATATATTATTTCCTTTTCATCTTTTTTGTTGTTGTGTGTCATATATATGCTGGGGAAACTCTTCTTAAATTAACAAAATTGTACTACTTCCTACATGCCAGAACATACTTTAATGAAGAAGCTTCATTACCAGTAATCAGAAAAATTGTCAAACAAATTCTTCTATACTCAATATTAGTACAAGAAATATGCATCATTTTCGTAGGCCAAACGCCAACTTTTCTTTTGTTTAAAAAAATACATTCTATGCTGGCGTAAAATTTGTCAACAGTGTACCACACAGTGTGACAATCCTCAAGAACGAAAAGGCCAAATTTAAAACAGCCTTAAGAAAATACTTACATATACACTCTTTTTACTCTGTAGATAATTTCTTAATGTGTACAAATTATTTATAACATTATTTTTATAAAATGTTTGTAGTAGATCGCAATTTAAATAAGTATATTTATGTATTTATGAGTTGTTTCATATCCTACTCTCTTTATGACACACTAATGGTTCCCTGGAATGTATATATGTATGTGTGTGTGTGTGTGTGTTTGTGTTTGTATAGTCACATTATTATTCCAAGCTTTGCTGCGTGAAAATTTTCAAGGAATGAATTCTAAATTTTGGTGGGAACAGGCACGGGGCAGGATTTTACTTTCTCCTCAGTGATGCAACCATTCAACATGCATATGATGCGTGACAGAAAAGAACTATTTTTAACTACAAATCAACAACAGTGAATACAAGAACTTAGGCTGTACGGTGACGGATTGATGCTTACTTATTTAACGTTGTATAAGTGCAGTATTCTGTGGCTAAGAAATGCTGTCCTCTTTAACAACATTTGTTCGATAATATGTTTTGTCTGCTGTGGCCGAACACATGTCAAAGGAAGTAAATTTCCAAAGGTATAGACCAGAAAACAGAAGAACTCCCACACACAGTACCGTTTTCCGCTATTTGTTAATGGACACCACCACATTCTGCGCAGCTGATAGTAAAAGCAATCAGTGTGGAATGGTGGCAATCGTGACAAAAATATCCATCCCAGACTTCAACATACGGATCATCCTACCCATGAAATTAGCACCTATAACCCCCTTACAGGGGTTTATGACGGCCGGAGCTAAAACGTTATAATCGCCATGTATAACCAAAGTTAGAAATGTCGGCTTGTTTTCTCTCGACTACTTATACATAGGTATACATATCCTGCATTTTGAGATGCTTAGGCAGAAATAAGCTTCAACTGACGTTTAACTATTTCGACAAATATTTTCTATCGTAGGAAAGAAGAGCAAGGTTAATAGATCCAGGTATGTGGATAGGATGAGGACCATTTTCTCACTCAGTATCGAAGCCAGGAGCAAGGTCGTGACCTATCACGCACTATGGAATAAACATCTTTAGGTGACGAGGGAATTCTACCGCTCGTCTTTTAAATTGGATAAATGATCGATTTTCACCATATCGGTCAGCGACTAAACCTTGGTAATACAACTATTACGTAACGGTATTTGTGCTGTATAAGCGCAAGTTACTGAGAAAACAAGGAAATTCGGGGAAATAGCTTCGATTCCAACACGTGTTATTCTCACGCCAAACACACGAATTCGCATATTCTTACGTATTTTACTCGGGCTGAATGCGTCCCTTAGCGAAGACGTGCATGCCTTTTAAGGCGAGTTTTCAACCATATCTTGATTATGCCTTTCAACGTCAGTGGTTACTGTATATATATATATACACGCGCTCCCTAAGATTAAGACCTATTACTTTTCTGTCGACATTAACCGCCTGGTCTTTCTACAAGAAAAACACTGCTTTCTGTGATGTAAGAACTGAGCCTTTAAGCATGGAGATCTAGATAATTTCAATTTATTATTGCTCAGGACGGATGAAACAAAGGAAGGATAACAAAAAATATTTCAGTGGGCTGTATGATCAAATTTATGTTTCCTATGTTTGGTAGTTTACAGGCGTTCAGTGACGGCAGACTGTGTCCGTTATTCGGTGCATATCATTTGTTTTCAACTTCGGACCACTTACATACTTCCTTACTTACTCCATGGTGCAGAGTCCTTCTTGAGAAGCTAATTGGTTTGCAGCTAGTCAAAAATTTCTCCGGATTTCGCGGAACCTGAAAGTTCATTACCGCACTCACAAGCGTCCGTCACCTGTCTCTATCCTGGGCCAGCTCAATCCAATCCATATACCCCCATCCCACCTCCTGGAGATCCATCCTAATATTATCCACCCATCTACGCCTAGGTCTCCCCAGTGGTCTCCTTCCCTCCGGTTTCCCCACCAAGACCCTATACATCCCCCTCTCCTCACCCATA
>Ga0131853_10016832_pt1 | contig 13328 bp, 5 predicted proteins | sample TergutLab28metaG_FD_92764 | JGI IMG/M metagenome (GOLD analysis project Ga0131853, IMG submission 92764) | Labiotermes labralis P1 segment gut microbial communities from Petit-Saut dam, French Guiana - Lab288 P1 (version 2) (version 2) | ecosystem: Host-associated > Arthropoda: Insects >...
CCCCCCCCGAAGGGTTGTGTGGTCGACTCTATTCACAAGCAATGTTTCAAGTTTGTCCACGTATGTTTGTATGGCACGAGTTGTTATGTCCTCAAACTTTTTAACTTCCTGCGCTGGAAAAAAAAAGAGCCAGTCCCTTAAATTTATACCTGCCCAAGCGGTTAAAATGTTGGGTTCGTGAGCTGTGTAATGCCAGACCATGACTTTTTCCTTGGTGTAGGGTAAGGGAGGGTACAACACGTGTCACTAATTTACAAAACACTTTGTGGCCACGACGTTAAATAGAGCAGCGGTTCAGCATGGGTCTATACCTGCGTTAAAGGGAAACTCCTGGCTACAGGCAATAATATTAATAGGTACATTTTAAGGCTGTTGGGTTGATTATAAATATGCTGCACCCTTTGGGTAAAGTTATACTTGCTTTTCTGTGCCCAGAAAACTTGTGCAAACAATCAAAATTTCTTTACTGCTGTCAGCCTGCGATGTCTTATGTGGTATAACTAAACAGTGGTGGGGGTATGAAATTAGACTAGGAAAAGGTATGTAGTCAAACACAACTTAAGTTGTGTTTGACTACATACCTTTTCCTAGTTTCACACACACAACGGGAATGACACACTTCCTAGATGAAATTAGACTTGAGCACCAGAAGCAGTAGCCCTTCCACAGTCTTCAGACTAGGCCAGTGTGTTAACACCTGACGTGACAGCAAAATAATAATAATAATAATAATAATAATAATAAATGCGTGGTAACAAGATTGAGAGGAACAAACTGTTTTATTGACCACACCAGAAACAAGAGAGACAATGTACGTGTAAGGCAACATGGAGACACTTTCACCTAACCATTGTTGCAGCACACAAGCAATAAGTGTTACATATTCTGATTGTCTGTTTTTAGGCTTGGTTATGCAGCATGTGAAGCGACTGAGCCTATCATATTGTCACCTGTGGCCTGTCGGGCTCTACAGTATTTTTCTACATTATTTCATAAGCGACACAATTTTCGGAAACAAGGTTACTGTGCACAAAGTGTGTGTTTTGATTTTCCCTACAAACTTTTTTTTAAAATATTTCTCATTATGAGAAAAACTGAGCGAACCATTACCATAACTGTACTGTACACACAGTATGTCTGTCTTCATGTAACGTACCGTTATTCTTGTGAAATTTTAATGAGACTTGAAGTTTCTCGACAGATTTCCGAAAAATAGTCAAATATCAAGTTTCATGAAAATCCGGTAAGTGGGAGCCGAGTTGTTTCCATGCGGACGGACAGACAGACATGATGAAGTTAATAGTAATTTCTCGCAATTTCGCAAACGCGCCTACAAACCACATTTTTGTTCTCGGAAAGAAACGAAACTTTAAAACCAGTGCGCCTATATTGTTATAATTTAATATTTTAGGTTTCAATAGAATTTTCTTGCGAAAAACAGGGGTGCAATGTACAGTGGTTGGAAATAGTTGTTAGAAATTACATGTACTCTTTTATTTCAGTCAACACAACTTCGAAATATATTGTTAGAACAAAATGGAAAATAATTTTTTCTTGGATTCCGAAATTGTTTCTGTCTATAAAGTACATGTTTGAAGTATTCTTCGTCAAGTCTTTTATGATAACTGCTTTAAATTTTACTTTTTCTTACGCCAAACCATATCGTACAGAATAGGAATCATTGGAGGCAGTGATTGGAGCAAAGACGAGGAGAAGGGCGTAAGCACCACTGCTTTTGCAGTTTTGAGGAGCCTTGCTGGGAAATTTGTGATTTACACAGCCCGAAATAAAATACTCCTAAGAGAAGACATGAAATCCCGAACTTGCTTTTCTGACACTCCCTCAGTGATCTGGATTTCTGTGATTTAGGTACACAATTCAATAAAAGTACCGTCCACAGTGACAACTGATCGATCGTACGGACCCGAAGGTGGTGGTCGGCATTCAGCGGAAATTTGCATCAGTCAGGTAAATATTGCGGTATTTAGACTGCAATAAGTGTTGGAATTTTGCCTGAAACTTAAATCTCTTGAACCTCCCCTCCCCAAAAAACACACACACAAACACACACACACACACATTCACACACCACACACACACACACCCACACAAACACACGCACACAAATACACAAACACACACCCAAACACACACACACACACACACACACAGGCAAAAATACACGCACAAACACACACATACACAAACACACACAAATGCACATAACACATGCACAAACACACATACACATACACACAAACACACACATATACACACACAAACAGAGAAACACATACATACACAAACACAGACACACACACAAGCACACACATACACAAACACACATACACACACAAAAAAACACACACACACACATATACACACACAAACACACACACACACACACACACACAAAACCAAACCCCAGTTGTGACCTTGAGATACTACATGCTCCTTTCTGTTCTCAGTGTTGATATACCTTGTTGTGGGCACGACACATTATTACCGTCTATTTATATCCCCGACTCTTTAAAAGGGTACAGAAACAGAATCGTTGGGGTCTTTACTTAAACCTTTCCTACAGTACGGGCGTAATTAAGATACTCAGAAACACCAAAATAAACGTTTTGTGTGAAATGCGGAGTTTCATTGAAGCAGGTGTTCGACGTAGTTATAAATGTGCTTTGAAGTTTTGAAACTGTAGGCTACTTCGTCCGTGTAATGACGATAACCACACGTTTGCGGCCTTTCAAAACATTCCTGTATTTTGCTTATATCTTTTCACGCTTACGATTAAGAATTTGTCCTATGCTGGTTGCAGAAGAGAATACGCTGATTTCACTTTCAGTTCAGATAATTACATATCAAAATTCAGTTTCTGCATAATAAAGAATACGGCACCCATGTTCCACACAGTAACATGTTAATATTTCATGGGAAGTGATTGTTGTGTAATGTAAGGATCAAACTGACCATATTACTGCAAGTGTGCTGTGCGCTGTAGTGCTGTAGCAGGTTGCATTGAAGGTTTATAAATGATGATGATGATAATAATAATAATAATATGGTGACCCCACCATTACATGGCGAGAAGAAGTATAGTTACGCTATACCTAACGTCAGCGTTAAATAGGGCTAAGTTGTTAACTTCACACTTCTCCCGTTCCATGCCCGGTAAAGAACTCCGCTATCCGTTGGATGAAAGGTTGCGTGGGTGCCATAGCCAGTTGGATGTTTTAGAGAAGAAAGAAACTTTTATCTCTGTCAGGATTTGAACACCGAAATATCCAGTCCATAGGCCAGTAACTGTACCGAGTGCGGTATTGCGGGTGCTGAGGACGATGATCATTATGGTAATATAAGTGAAACTTTAACTTCGAATTTATAAAAATAAATAAATAAACGAACGTGTAAAGGCTTTGTTGCCTTTCCTGCAACTTCATTGAGCGTTATTCTTCTTGAGAAGCTGACAGTTCCTCAGAGAGTCAAGAAAATCGCCATATTTTATGGAACCCGGATGTTCGTATTCGTATTCACAAGCTCCCCCACCTGTCCGTATTCTGAGCCAGAGAAATCCAGTTCGTGCCTCCCCGTCCCACTTCTTGAAGATCAATTTTAATATTATACTCCCACCTAAGACTAGGTCTTCCAAGTGGTCTCTTTCTCTCAGGTGTCCCCACCAGAACCCTGCTGCGCACCTCTCCTGTATCTCGTACATGCCGCATGACTTACATAAATACACTTGCTAAGTTTAGACCTGTAATGTTGATTACTTTGTTATTTATTGGTCTAGTTTAGTTTTAATAAAGAACTTCTACAAAAACTGGAGGTCGTCATTACAGGTGGGTTTGAAGGCCACAACCAATCAGCGTGTCACATTCATCTGTGTATGCATAAGAAATGTCAGGTCCTTGCTCCTGTAATTAGAATTATTGCTGGATTTTGGTATGTGACGCAGTGTAATTTGATCTACATGCATCAAACTACACGGCGTCACACAACGGAAGACAGCAGTCGCCCTTATATAGTACGGCCTTAAGTAAAGGTGTCTTTTACATATGAGTATAACTCTCAGCAGCATGGTGGACCGTATTATACGTATATTTATTGATTTTGTGAACAAGTTCGTCTCAAGCTATGGGCTATATAACACTGCACAAAGTTTCATAATATTTAGATTACCAGAGGCTATGTGCTAGAGTACACCGCTCCACGTGGAGAAATAGGCGTATTGGCTCCAGAGCTTGCGGGGGACCAGGGGTGTACAGTTGTTTGCGTCCATCACAAACGCACGACATTCGACAAGCGCAAAAATTAGTGTTATGGGAGGTTATGGATGGTGTTGTGTCACGTGACTTTCTGAGGTTTGGTGGAACGGTAGATAGCGCAAGCTGACTGCTTGAATTCTGGAAGTAACTTGGCAACTTTCAAACTTTTGTATTCTTGTTTCCTTGAGGTAAATTTTAGAAAACACCTCAAATTAAACAGCGACCGCTGCCTTTGCAATTCATTAATCACCAGTTATCCTATCATTAGACCATAACCTGGTTGTTTGAGTGGGCTTGGATTGGATTCTTCTAGCTTATGGGACGGGAAACCTATTAACACTTTCATTGACCTTCACTGTCAGTGAAATAACAGTAACTGCTTAAAGAGAAGAAGGCCTGTTAGCTTGACATAAAGGCCGCTTCTCCGTGGAGTTAGTGCTGACTGGATACATTTGGCTGATATAGACATGTGGTGAGATCCTGTTGGTCTGGGGACCAGAAAACTTGCAAAATGTCTTGAGTAGCTGAACTAATATTAGTCCTCAAATATGTTTCCGTTCTTTAGTATATACATTTAATGCGTTTTGTTATTTTACCAACAAGAGTCATTTTGAATATCCTAACCCTGGACTTTTATATTACTGGTGCAAAAATTATGCAAATTTCTTCTACTTTCTTTTTGTTAATTGTTGCTAGCCGCCTTCCCCGTCCTGTGGAGCTCCCCTTACATTCGTCCTGTAGCACTATTACGTAATAATATGAGTTCCGCTGAACAAAATTTGATGTTGAAGAGTTTTGATAAAATATGTCGAGTCGTGGTTTCAATTTAGATAGGACAGTTGTAACGACCCTTTACCTGGAGACCCACACGCATTTGTTCACATTACGAAAGAAACTCGCTAAATATTTAGCCTACAGGACATAAGAATTTTCGGAATAAAAAATCCGTAGAAGAATAAAGCTGCCTATTGTACGGCTATTGCACATTTTTCCTAGGTCCTACGGTTTTCGAGATAAAATCAAAGAAATGAGAGTTTATTTTTACGTTTCAGTCACGCATGTGTGGCAGTGGGCAGCGTAATTCCGACGATACACTAAGATTACCGAGTGTTCTAAATGTCAAATATATGTATATTGCACAATAGAAAATATATTTGCGAACGTGCGCGAAGATGACCACAATCTCTTAATGCTGAGCGTCAATAAAGAAGACTGTTCCACCCCTTGCAGCTGCACACACAACAACATACACGTAATGTGTTGCTAAAGCAGTTAATTTACTGCAGTTTAAACTTTTTCTGTTCCGAGATTAAGAGAGAACTGAGGCCTCAGTATTGTTACGTCATTCGATTGTATTTTCAGTTTGTTTGTGTAAAATATAACGGCTCGAGAAGTGCCTCGATGGCGGATATAAACTTTAGAAAAAAGAGGCCATGAAGCATTTGCCAGGTTAATTTTTTGAAAACAAAAATTTAATAACAACAATAATAATTATTATAATAAAAATGATGGTACATTGAGGCTCTTTAGGATATGGATGGCTACCTATATGTAGACCGTGACAGAACAAATATACCGCTTGTACAGAATGCAGAGTTTTTAAATTTTAGACCTCTAAGAGCTGGTAAGTGTATTTACCACTTTTATTTAAATGGTTAGTGCTGCACAATAAGAGTACTGTGATATAACTTGCTGAAATTATAACTACAGGAACATTTATAAATATCTAAGTAAGGGGCAAAGCATTTGCGATATGTTCTAAATAATATTATTCATGTAATTTATATGATGTCTGTTAACCCATTGTTCCTTGAACTGTCATGTTGATTTACTGGTGGAGAAATCCTCCAGTCGTAACAATATGACGTGGAAAAATTACTCAAGTTGATCCTATGGTACATCCTCAAGATACTGCAGCCGTTCCCACAGACGTGTTTACGGCAGAAAACGTTGTGTAGTGGAAGAATGGTGGTGTTAACAGAGTCAGTCATTGAAATTTATGAGGCTTGCAGAATGCCTGCCGCCTGTCATATGCAGTTCTTTTTGGAACGAAGATGAAAAGGAAAAAGAGAAGTTTTATCTTCGCTCTACGTTAAAGCAGTGAACACTAAGCCAGAGGATTATTTACAGACTTTGTACGGATTTCGAATATAAAGGCCGTGAGTTACTGAAAGGATTCTTACTGGTCTGTCCATGTATGAGGAAATAAAGAGTTCATATGTTCAAGTGAAATAAACCCCGAATTACGTGATATTTGTTAAGTAGATATCTTTCCGATTAAAATACTTTTCACTAACGCTTTTAAGCAAATGTTTGTGCAAATTACACACAAAACATATTTGTTAATCAGAGAGAACTCAGTTCTTCTGCATAATGAACCCAATCTCATAGTGCTGTTTGGGGAAACGATTAGTGTTTTTATGAGAATTATAGGAAACGTCTTAATGCGCTATGTTTTTAAATGTTAAGGGAGGTGGCACACATATTTACCATTCGAATTTAAAGAATTAATAAAAAAACATTATGTTATTGTCTCTCGGAATGCGATTCCATGCGATTGGCAGATAGATACAAACTTATCGGAGAAACGTGCTGCCTTTATCAAGGTGAAGTAATGCTTTGTACTTGCACCATCATCGCCACGACAGCGTCTGTCTCACAACAGTGAAAAAAACGGTTTAAATTTTAATTACAAATGATTACGTAGAAGTGATGGCTACATTTTTAATGTTACATGATAGTATTAACTTGTAACTTAACTATGATACAAACGTAACTTAGCAATGACGACACAGTAGTGTATAGATGAAACGTCATTCGAAATGTAATTTCTGTGCAGCCATTTTAGTCCTTCAGCTCTTAAGACGCTGGGACCTGAAAAGGAATTCTGGACATTTGTAAGGGTTTCGAACTTGGTGCAGTTTGTACTTCCCCAGTCTACTTCTCAGGGAGCTGAAGCAGAGTGATTAATACAGCAAATCGGCCACGAGCTGTACAACGAAGGAAACCTGTTTCAATTACCGGCCACATCAAGAGATGTTTTCTCTTCTTCCAAATGTCCAGAACTTCTGTCGCTCCCAATCTATTGCCTATCCAGTGAGCAACAGGGCTTTTTTTCTGGTGCAGAGTGGCCAAAACATGAGGCTGACCACTCATTTCCACCTAGTATACGGCGAAGAACGAGTGGAACTATAACTCTATTCCCCCATACGCGTTCGTTGCATGCACAGCAACAAATTTACCGTAACATTCTATTTTCGTAACGGTTAAGTTGAAGAGAAAAGTTAAACGATCAAAAATACTCGTAAATACATTTTAAAATTTATATTAGCAGCAGATACAAAATGCTTAAATAAACTCAAATATGAGAAATTCTTTCTTACGTGAGCCGTCAGTCGAACGGTCATATCAAGAAATCCGTCTTCATAAAGTGGTGCGTTTTTACTTTATTACATGTAAAATATTGTACCGTGCAATACGTTCGGTCAATCAACCAGCTGTACACTGTACAATTGATAATATTGCACCATCAAATAGGTTTCGTTTTGGAAAGGTGTCAATTTATCCTATACACTTTATATTATTGTGTCACGATATACGCGATGTCACGAAAAGGTGCAAGCGTGCTCTACATATTGGAAGGTATTGCACCACAAAATAAGGTATGTAACTGAACCGTGCCGGCTTACTCTCTGCTGTCACAAACCGTGCTGATTGACCCAATGCAATTTATATTATGGCATCATGAATTAAGTTATGTTACAAAAGTTTAGAGTTTGAGTCTGTATGTTTTCTTGGAACACGATTAAGCAAACAGTCTACTGCACATGAGGGTTGGAGGCCCCTGATCTCTTGTTTCTCCTCTACCCTAGCACTCTCTTTACCCGAGCCAAACTTGCAGAAGCTGGGAAACTGCTAACCAACGCATAGCATCAAAACTTTCCCACTGTTACATGTAATGGTTTATTCTTCATCTTTGTCTTCCTTTATAATTAGGTGAAAAATGTAGAAGTTAAATTTCTCTTTGAAGTGACTAAATGCGTAAGCGAAAATGAGGATTTTCTTTATTCTACAGTTTCATTTTTTTTAAATTTATACTCTATTCGAAGCTACATTCAGGTTGGAAAATTACATCGCAGAGACATCCTTAAGCCAGACAGTTTTTCTGGCACTCATTGGAGGCGAGAAACTCTGAGAAGGCGTCAGATTTATGTCGGTTACAATTATCAAAACAGCAGGATTTAAAAGCACGTAAAAACACAAAATGAATTCAGTGTTTCTTGAGCTCGCCAAAATTTTATCCTGTCTAGGAAAGACATAAGAAAAAATTAATGAAATAAGATCTTCACTCAGTTAATTTCAATACTGACAAAGTATTAAGAATTTGTCTGTGATGTTGCATTGATAAGCAGGTTCAAGGAACGGTTATTTTTCATGTCTATTATAAAAACTGTTAAACTTTTCTACAAATGTAGGTGATTGCAGAAGTCTTATGTACACTGGAGTGTGCAGGTGTAACTGACCCTTCCTGTCCATAAAATATTTGCATTGACCCCGATAGACGTAATTTTTCGGAAACATTTATTCACCAAATACAAACTCTGTGACGAATGGTCCAAAATTTTTATGTATGTGTTTATTAATTTATGAATCTCTGTAACATATTTCAGTTTTTGAAGATGAGTCCGTTGAAAGTATTCTATTCTACCCACGCAGAATTCCCCACAAATTGCTGGGTTAATGTAGCCTTAAACTACTTTAATGTGGCACAACTATTGCACTCTGTCACGTATAGAACATTTCAGTGCAAGCTGTGAACAAATCGTGCAATGAAGCCTTTTACCATTTCACATTCATAAAAGCGTAACTGTCGTATTTTGGTGAAATTTTTCAAAAACAAAAAATATTTACGAGGATTCTAGAATCCTTAAAATAAAATAAACTTAACCGCTGTGTGAATTCTCAATTTTACACACAATTCACCAATTTTACATACAATTCACCAATTTAACACACAATTCACCAATTTAACACACACGACACGCATCCCATATTATTCACTTTTACCGCAGGTAAATCGTTTGCAATGGAAGTTTATACAGTTTTTTTTTATGCAGTTCAGTGAACCACTCTTTTTATGTCTTAATAACAAGCGTGTATTTAATGTGTAAGAGTGACAGACGATTATGTTTTTATATAACTTTTATAGTTATGTGCTGATGGTGTTGTAAACCGGATTGTCGCAGGGTGCTTGGAAACTGAAGTGTGTTAGAACTGTAGCTTTGGCTGAACAGGATCAACATAGAAGTGTATTTTCAGAGGTAAGATGTCTTGATAATTACAAAGTAAGTAAACTAGAGGTGCTTCCTATGCATCTTCTATTGCTTGTGGGCGTTAATCTGCTTGCGACTTGTTGTTATACTCCATTAGTGCAGGCTGCCTTCTTGCTCAAGATTTCTTAGAACTGTTTCCCTTGTTGTTTGACCATGTTCCATGGAAATATGTCGGTAAGTTACGACCAAGTGCCTATTGTAGGAACATCAGTACAAAATCACTTCTTTGTTCGCTTTCCTTCATTCTTGCAGGATCGGATTTGAATTTGACTTACATTTCAAGGTTATGGACCTTTTTGGATGATAACCAAGGTTGCGTATGTTTGAAAGTACATGTACTGAAAAGAAACCTACGTAATTTGCAGTGCATCTTGGTATGAAATATGAACGTTTAAAGCAGAAGAATATCGGATTGACTAGGTTAGTAATTTTGTGTCGTCACTTGAGGTAAAGCAAAAAAAAAAAATCCTCGAACAGGCACTTAAGGCGCAGACGGCGAGTAGAGGTATAGATATTCAAGCTCCGGTCTCTTTATCCCCGGGAAAGAGACCAAATACCCATTTTGCAGTTGGCTGGGTGGGACCCAGAAGTGGTCTGGACGGATGCGGGAAATATCACCCTTACCGGGATTCGATTCTCCTCCCGTCAAGCCCATATCGATTCGCTACACCAACTACGCTACCGCCCCCCCCCCAGTACACAACAAGTTGCAAACTGAATGTCAGTGAAGTATATTTTGCTGTTCCTTATAAATACCGAATATAAGTAAGAACGCATATCTTACCGATAGTATTTGTCACCATATGTTACAGTAACAGTACAGTATTGGTATAAAACAATTATGCCACTAGGTCGCTGTGTTTATTGACTTTAGGTTTATTAAAAGATGCTCTAATTACCCCAAAGAACAGTCCGTGACAGAAGTTAAGCACGAGACGTCCGAATAGGAACAAGAATTGTCCCTTATTTAATTTTTTTAATTTACGACCAGTTAATTCTTTTCGGGACATAAATTGTATTGTGCAGTACGCAATTAACTGCTTAGTCTTTGTCACTCTTAACAGTGACTACGTTTTGGAGTAATATTCAAGGCACAGAGACTTAGCCGCTTGACAGAAACTCGTCCTTCATTTATACTCTGTACCTATCCACAAATGGCTTCGATAAGGTTTTTGGGTCGGAACTGAAACTTTGCAATTGTTTATTCAGACATTTAAAACTAAATACGTCCGGCGTGTTGCAGAAAATTGTGCTTGAAGTATTTCTATTAAGCCGCAGTTAATCTTGCTGCCAATTGGCTGCACTCACTCATAATGTCATTATTCATACTATATTTCATCATTTGTTCGTAATTTCTCCTGACGAAGCCCTTCGCACTAACCAACTGGTGGTATGTGAGCTTTCATCTTTATTCTTGTTAAACCAGAGATTTCTTAACACTGGACGAATAAAGCAGTAGGTGACGTGACTAGGTTACGGGCTGGACAGTAAGAAATCAGCTTTCCAGTGTGGGTAACGGTAGAGATATTTTGTTCTTCTTATCTTCCAGACATCAGTCTCCAGGTACCGCCAAACATTATGGTGCAGGCAGCTCTATATCTGAATGTTACGCGGCCGATCCTAAACCTGACCACTCCTTTCTATTTAATGTTAAGCTCAAGAGTGCGTGGAGGTGTGCCTCCTTTCATGTCTTGATTTAAACAGAACTTTTCCACTGCCTCTTACTCTTTTTGTCTTTCACTGGCTGTCACTGACTGTGACGCCTCGCTGTACCTTTCACTCTATATTTAAGTTCAACAAGTTTTTCTTTTCAGAGCGCACTGCTGCGTCGTCATATATCGTACTGTGTACAGTACCACAGGTAGTTCTGAGAAAACTGACCGGTTCATTATGTGTTTAAAAGCAAGGTGGGATTCTCTCACCATCGATTTCAAAGCAAAGAAGGTTGAAGTACAGACTGTGAATTAGGGCACGAAATTAGCGCATGGTTGAGTTTTTAAAAAATTTCAAGAAAGCTTCGGAAAACACAGTGAGAACATTTTTTAAAAATATAATTATATTCGAACTCTTGTATAACGACATCGGTTTATACGACACCTCGTCTACAGAGTCAGACATTCAATGGTACCAATTAATTCCTCACTGTTGACCGTAACATTATTCTCCTCGGTTGAAACAACACACGTTTATAACGACACAAAATATTCAGTCTTGTTATAAGCAAGTTCGACTGTATTTTGCTTTCCGTTTCCTGGTTATTTTTCTCGAGAAACGAGAAGCATTGTGTTTAAGAAGTTTTGTACAAGTTTTATGCAGTTTTCACCCAATTTCATTATGTACAATTAAAGTTGAAAGCAACATTATGTCTTTGCCTAATCTGGATTAAATTTTGAGGGAAGTAATTTTAATTGACGATGGAGCAGTTGTGCTTAATGTGTCCACTATTTGGAAGTTTATTATTATTCTCACAATTTTTAAGTTCTTGCTAGGCTATATAATTGTCATTAACGATCGTTATCATCATCATCATCATCAAAGCCATAATTTATGTGCCTTTTGCATTGTTGCCATTTTCTTGGACCAAAAACTATTTATTAAGTTAGTAATATTATGAGTCAGTATGTTATTATAATATTATCACTGTTTATATTATTATAGTTTTCTTACTATTGTAGTATTTTTCCTCCTATTTCTAACCTAATGATTTTAAATTGTCATATAGTGAAAATTGTAACTGCTTTTATTTTCCTTCGTAGTGCTTTCTCTCTTTTGCTTTGTAAATGTAACAGTTAGACCTACGTAGCAGCGCTATGTGCATTTTAGTGCAAACTGAGTACATAAATTTATACAGAAATGGAAACACCATTCAAAACCAAAGAAATCAATATCTGGGTCTCCCTGCTGTGTAAAATTAAAGAAATCAGGACGAGATAGTCACGAATTTAAAAACTGCAAATATTATTACGAAAATTACGAAAACTGTGAATTACATTGAAAGAAAGAATTACAAAATATGGTAGAAAGACACAATTTGTGGACTGAATAGATATAAAAGCTGTTATTAATAATGTTTTAATTAAAACACTAACTTTCTGCACTTATTGAAGTACACATGTGACTATAAATATAAAAAAGAATTATTATTGGCAAACCCTTCTTATATACACAGGATTAACAACCAGAGATGAAATATATAAACGTACAGAAGACTAAAAGACATATTTTAACATTTTAACTTGAAACATTTTAAATATTTAAAACAAAAAAACAAAACCAAAATATGCAGCAGTGCACTTCTGTGAGAACTTATGTCTAAAATTAAACGGAAATAAAATCTAGAATTCCAAATTTTCTCAGATATCAAAAGCGATTATCGTAACTGAAAATGTCCGGTACATTTTATTTTTCTAACGTCTGGCCTGATGGTAGCTTTGGTAGCAACCCGACACCCTCAGTTACCGTATGCTTTAAGTGGACATGGTTTGTCGACTAACACATCTCGATATAAACTATTAGCGGCAAATGAGAAACTTTGCTATTATTTTCGATGTCAGTTGTGGATTATTTTACCAAATATTATTACGTTGACAAAAAAAAAAAAAAAAAAAAAAAAAAAAAAAGGAGGAAACAGTTTAAAAAAAAAAAAAAGGAGAAATGAAAAAAAAAAATATCGTAAGGACCCAAAGGAAAAAGACCAGAGGCAAAAAAACAAAGATAAATAGAAAAA
>Ga0131853_10016833_pt1 | contig 13328 bp, 8 predicted proteins | sample TergutLab28metaG_FD_92764 | JGI IMG/M metagenome (GOLD analysis project Ga0131853, IMG submission 92764) | Labiotermes labralis P1 segment gut microbial communities from Petit-Saut dam, French Guiana - Lab288 P1 (version 2) (version 2) | ecosystem: Host-associated > Arthropoda: Insects >...
AGGCAGCTCTACATGTTTCGGGTGTTGACACCCATCATCAGGAGCTCGTACAGCTGTAATTACAGCTTCTGGTATTGATTAACCGGATCTACTACCATCCGCTCTCGTTGTTGAGTTGGAACTAGTAGTTCAAACTTGTTGAGTTGGAACTACTAGTTCCAACTCAACAATGACAGCGGATGGTTATTGAGTTGGAACTAGTAGTTCCAACTTATTGAGTTGGAACTCAACAAGTTGGAACTACTAGTTCCAACTCAACAACAAGAGCTGATGGTAGTAGATCTGGTTAATAAATACCAGAAGCTGTAATTACAGTTGTACGAGCTCATGATGATGGGTGTCAACACCCGAAACACGTAGAGCTGCCTACAGAAATGTAATAAACTGAATAAGTCACATCTTGTTGGACATTCATTCAATTCAAAGCTTTTGGTTTATTACACTATGTTTATTGGTAAATAGTTACCAGCCATTTCAAAGACTGCAGTATCTTTAAAACATCTGGAACTATTTACCGATCATCATGGTGAAACATCCCAGAAGACCTGGATCTCCAATGCTTATCCTGTGTTTCACACAAAAATTATCCTGCAACTCTTGCCTCCAGGATCTGTTTTTGGATTAGCAGTACAAATAACAGAACACAAAAAAGAAAAATGCACCACTACAGAAAAACTTAAACACACTTATGTAAAACAAAACACATTATATTCCTTTACAGACAAACGCACATCCTAACTGAAGCACCTCAAGAACCACAGTGGCCTATAAGTATATGAACAGAGCAGTATGCATTCTGTCCCAGTGCAAAGCTCACAGATTGATAGATTAACAGATTTTCCTGCCAGCAGTACATAAATATTTAACCTACGTGTTATACGTAAAGGACAACCAAACTTCACTGATGGCATATGGCCACATCTGCAATTGATATTACTGCCACACATTTCAAATTGTGTCTCGTTTGCACAAAGCACTTGATTACAACTTTAACATCACAGAATAATATAAATATGTATATATACGTGATATTCCCATAATGAACAATAATTATTTATTCATCTTTACAAAAATAAAAACACCTTAATGGTAAGTTACATACACATATTTAAGCTTCCGTCACCTTAAACCACAAATTCTAGCACCCCCAGAGCTCAGTCCAAACAAGCATTAAAAATCCCGCATTTTTACATTTTATTTGAGTTCTACTGCAATATAAATTTTGTGTTCCTAACTATACTTGAAAGGTGAACAATTTTACACACTGTTGATACCATGGTTTCTATTTCCAATAGAATGACAGCTGCAGATTATACCATAACACACACCTGTTTGTTATGTTTACAACGGTCAGAATATTATTTTACTTAATCATATGAATTCACAACAGGCTGTATAAACTAAAGTTTACAATCACACAAAGACTATGAAGCCTGTATGTTTTGAGGATTTCAAGGCAGAGATTGAAGTGTTCCAGGTTGTGACACCATGTAGCATTGCAGGTTGAAGGAACAGGGCCAAAGCTGACACTGAAATGACTAGTCTCTATCCCCACTCTCCTTCTCCACATTCTGATTGGCCACATTCCTTGCTACTTGCACCGTGACTCACCCATATCCTTCCCACAATCACTACACCTTTAACTTGAAATCTAGTTCAACATCCCTTAAGATAGAGACAGGACATTCATCACAAAGGGTGGTGTCAGCCTACCAAACTAAATGGTGTAAAAACCTAAAAGACTACAATGTGAATTGCAACATGTGCTTGTAAGCTACAATAATGCATCCCCACAATAAAATTTACCTGTGAAATATGCAGAATAACAACGGAAATCAGTGGATGTCCCCTGGTAATAATTCCATTACCATGATATTGCCATGTGTTACAAGCTTTCCACCACCCAAAATTCTCAATATTATGTGTACAATCTTCCATTCCTTTTGGCCAGAATTTTTAAACCATATGGCATTTCAGCTATCATACTTAAACCCAGATAGTGGACAGATGCTTATATATGGCTTATAACTGCTGCCAACCTAGAATCTCAAAGCTCACAGCCAGTAAATATCAAGAATAGTGGCAATTAAAGTATCCATAATCAGTGACATTTCTTTTGTCAGAAATATCTCTTACAAAATAATGCTGATGAGACTGATAATGCATTCATGACGTGTATGAAACACAGATGGGTAAACAATTTTAACAATGCATAATCTGTTTCTGACCATGAACAGTAATTTTAAATCGATTCATTTCTTGATTGTAAAAAGTATCTGATTAAATGTCTCAAAACTGTAACACATTTTTAAAATAAAAGATTTATATCTTAACATGCAGGTTTATTGGACCCTCAGCCTCTAGTCATCACCACAATTGGTATGCAGGAATGTAAACTGTTTGAGTTTGGGATTATATGACATCTTTAACAACAAAAAAGAGTAACAAGAGACAGCACTGTCAGTACCACAACATACTAAGAGATCACTGTGTTTCAGTAAAGGTGTCAAATTTCTGTTTAGTCTTTTAAATCCTTGAGATCCATGCTCATTATAAAGGCAATTTGAAAAAATGACTGCTGCTACAAGCAGTGGTGAAGAGAGTGATAGACGTACTGGCACCATAGTTTTCTGGAGTTCTCTTCATAAGCCTTCCATCTGAATCAATCAAAACTGAGCTGCCCATTAGGAACAGCAACTAGGAATTGTACATAGGCCATCTCAAATAGAATTCAGGTTACAACAATCAGTAGTCACCGCCTTCTTTATCATACATTATTATTTCCACTTCAGTCACTGTAGAAAAATAAATCTCACAATACCCCAAGAAGACGGATTAATTTTTTCCCCCTCAATCATTTCTATCAAGTTGTCTCATTTCTTCATTCATACTTCCATTTCATTGATCTTTGCGGGCTTTCTTCTTGCTTTTCTTCTGTGTTTTTGCTTCTTTCCAAACATCTACAACAAAATATTTTCAAATTCCAGTCTCAACTCAGTAAAACATACAAGAATTGTTTCATAAAGGAAACAATGGTGGTTACAAAGTTTTTACATTTTTGTAATGTGCATTTGTTTTTCTGCCTTTCTGAGGCCAAGGGATAACACGCAATGTACCACAAAAATATTTGAAAGAAAATGCAGTTTAAATATGTCCACTTAAATAAGACAAAGAGTGTGTTATGTAAAAATATTACTAAATTTAAGCAATTACACAACTGAAATTTACTAGTACATAATTTCAATAAATGATATGAGATTACATAAGACTTGAAGCAACTAAAGCAAACTGAAACTGGAGAAAGCAATATGATAAAGAATTAACGCAACTGTTTGGAGATTTAGATATACTTTCATTTGTCAGACTAAGTCAGCTGAATTGGATTGGTCAATTTAAAAGAATGGATAGTAAAAGAAGAGTCAAGTATTTAACAATAATCCTCAGAGAAGCAAATAAAAGGATAACGGCACAGTGCGCCAGATGTGACGTGGGCCTGCGCGTGGTGCCTTGTTTCGCAGAATATCGCACAAAAGTAAATTTGTAATATATCACCCTCTCTGTGAATACTGCGTGTTGTGATAAAACAGTGATCCAAAGTGCCACAGACCTTCTGCAGCAGCCAGAATTATATGAGTAATGAACTATTTACACTACATTTTATATAATACATGCGATTCAGAGGCCTAAATTTATTATAAAAATAGGTAAACTTTTTTCCCAGATTAACCAATCCATAAGCACAGTGCAAAATTCTATTTCATTAAATTTTAAGGAAAAGTCTATGGGATATGTTTTTTTCTAACAGTAAGCATTAAAATTTAAAAGCCCCAGTAAGAAATTTCGGCATGCAGCATTGCTCGGGGGGATTTAATTCTGGTGTCAAAGGGTCAAGGAGGCGAAGGTCCACATTGGACTGCAGGGCCATCTAAGAAGGAGGGAGAAGAGAAGGAGGGGGATGAGGAGGAGGAGGTGGATGAGGAGAAGACAACATCTTGGAGGCCCTACAACTAAGCTGACAAAATCTTATAGGGCAATCAGCTGAGTCAGTTAAGAACAAAATACCAGCATTTCACAGCCCATTCTGCCTTCATCATCACGGAATGTTATAACAATGTGCTGATCACAAATAATCATCAAATTACCGACCATGACTATTAAGAAAAACATAAACCTACTTAATATCCAGGTAATAACTGAAACCTGCACCAAAATACCAAGCATGTATATCAGATGCCTAATTCAATTACTGTACAGATTCCTATACACTTGCTACCTGGAAAAATTGGATAAGTATCTTCAAAGTACACTACAAAATAACATGTTGAATAATTAAACTTCTAAGCCCACAAAGGATGACTACAAGCTACAAATTGTTTGGACACCAGCAAACCCCATATATCTAACATGTGAAATGAAGCACTTGGAATTTAAGTTGAAAGGTTAGTCATGAAAGTGTGAAATTAAACTGTGGCATGTAATGAATTTTTCTCCATCTCATTCTTTGTTAAAATAGTGTTTCAGCTGACATTACTTCCATCATCCTCAGACAAAAATAAATAAATAAATAAATAAATATATATATATATACAAACACAAAAATAAAACCTGCTTGGTTGAACCACCAAACTGAGTTAGTCTTTAACCTCAGATGCAGATTAGTTTTGCCATTCTGTCAGCAGCTGCAGCTACAGCAATCCATGCCAGCCGCAAGTGTTACATTCCTTACAAAACTTAAGCTGATAAGAAGATTCAAGATGCCTCACTTGATGTGCCACCACGTGTGTGCACAAGCATGCACACTGTGGACACACACAAACATGAAGACACTTCATATACAAGCACAGTACTCTTGAAAGTACTTAACCACAGTAGCGTGAGAAAGAGTATGCCCCTCTGAATACCAACATACAAAAGTTAAAGCAATTCCTGTACAGGCCTGATTCCAGAAGGCTGAGGCTCCGAGATTTGAAGACAACTGGCACATTAAGGTGGTAAGGTTGTCAGCCCTATGTACGGTCACCTTTACCCCCCCCCCCCAACATAAACAGTCCTGGTACTCATTTTGTTGGAGGCTGAGTCGACCCTAGAGCCACAGTGCAGCCAAAAGGATTAGGTCAAAGAAATATTCCAGTGGCACCATTGGGAAATGAACCCATGACCTTCCAGCTTGTAGCACAGTGCCTCAACCAACTGCACTACCACATGCCCCCCAAAACAACATATAATGCCTAATATATACTAGAACACAAATTACCTCCAAGTTCATCAAAAGCCACAGTGCTGCCTGGTTCAGTCTTAGGTACACTTTCTGCATCATGTTGTACTGAAAATAATTCATTGAACACAAATCAGAGTACTATTACAGAGTTCTTTTAATACCATTTAATTTCCTTTAACTTATGTGTTCTGTGAAATTAAATGCAGTGTCACCACCAACACTACACAGATATGGACATCCTTATGCATGACCCTATTCTCATGGAGAATGTTACCTTTCATATAAAAGACATGGGTCTGGATAGACCAAACAAGTATGCTGAAAAACTACCAAATTCCAAACAAAGAGTTCTCACTGAGGACCTGATGGTTGTTCAGCTGGCTAAGAAATACTCTGCCCTTTATGAAACACAAAAGTTAATTTCCACAATCATGAAAACCACCACTGCTCCCTATCTTCAGTCATGTCCATTTGTTGCACCTAAGTAGTTCCAGAGGATCACTGAGTCTGTAAAAAAATTAGAGGAACAGGACACCTTCGTTTACAACTGGGATTTTGAAATTGAGGGTTTAGGGGGAAGGGGCAAATGCCCATTATGTTCAGTTCAGAACAACATCCACCACATACTTCTAAATAGTTTAAATGAAGAAACATCAATTAAGGAAATTGTTAGGTGCACCAAAATTATAGAATTAAGAAATCTAGAACAAGTTTTCATATAGCATGGGATGTAAGAGGGAGTCTCACATGAAGAGAAGAGGAGAAGAGGTGCTGAAAACATTTCAGACAAAACCTATTATGAAATGTGACAGCAAGAGTAAGACTATTACAATACAAAGACGATGACATGCCTATGCTGGCACAGACAGGAAGTGGCAGTATACATCAAACCTACTCATAACCCAGCACTAGAAGGAGGTGGGCGGTCAGCACCACGCTCCAGTCACTTTACCCCTGGGAAAGACCAGGTTCCCAGTGTACAGGAGGCCACAATGGCCTCAGGGTAGGTCTGATAGAACACAAGTATCATTTAACAATGTTCAATGGGCCGGACACTTCAAAAAACCTCGTGTTTGCAGGTGCAGCACCGTATGTGTTGTATTTTATACACATGCAGTACAATTCAACAAATAAATTATTCATACACATATTCAAATCTCTGAGTCTAAGGCCATGTATGGAATTTTGTAATATGCTAGGCTCTTATGTTGATGAGGATGTCAGTCAAATTGAATGTCCATGCTTTGTCTACTGTCTGTGACTGCTAATTCACTAAGTGGAAAAGAAATGTACTCATGTAATCAGATGATTTCAAGTTACCAGCACACACTCGCAGATATTCCACAATTATTAGTCAGTGTCACTGTGAATGCTACAGCAAATCTGAGTGACAGTAACGTGTAAAGTTAATCTGTATTTCTACACAGTGTCATCACCCAGAAACTGGATTCACATTAGCACTGAACCACCATGACAGCCTGAAACCTTCTACTTTAAAGGTAACTAAAAGTATAGTTTATCCCCTAACAGAGTGTTTCCCAACCAGGGTTCAAAACAGTAATGTTCAGTGATCCATCAGAAATTGTGGAATAAATAAAGAAAAATTTTGATTTTTAAGAGAACTATTTTTAGGAAAGTGAGAATGGAAACTATTTTGAAAATATACAACACTTTAGTTTCACCTAAATGTTTATATGGGTCAGAAAATTGGACTCTAACAGCCTCACAAAGACAAAGAATTGAAGCGACAGGAATGAAATTATTGAGGCCTCTGGCAGGCTACAACCTTTATGACCACAAGACAAACGACTACATACGCTGTGAACTACAGATTACAGGCATACTAGACAAGACAGATGAATACAGATGGAGCTGGTTTCAACACTTGCAAAGAATGTCACAAAACTGAATCCCTTTGAAATCATACTACTACAGACCACAAGGAAAGAGAAAATTGGAAAACCGAAGAAACATTGGAGACAGCAGTTGTAACTTTGGAGACGGGATGGATCAAAGGGTCCAATCCTCGATGTTTATGATGAAATTTTGATATACTGCAAAAATTCCTAATATCCTTCTATTCTTAAGGAAGGTGGTTCAGTGTCAGCTGACTTATATAGCAGCTCTTTATGAACAGATTTTCTTGACAATTACATTGGCTGTAATTGAACTCCCAACCACCAACTTTCTCTGGCCTGGACACATCTGCATTCGTCAGTGTTCTTCGGGCCATGAAAAATTATTTCACGGGTTTCTCCATGCAAAAAGGTACGGAAACACAGCCTTAACAAATAAAGTTGTCCCTGTACAAGTCCTACCAATATGGGGCAAAGGAGATATAGCTCCACTAGTTCTTAACCTCAGCACTAGAGAGGTGAGTGGTCAGCTTCACACCCTGGCCACTTTAACCCTGGGGAAAGAACCCCAATAACCCGCTGAGAAGAAGGCTGGGTGGTCCCTGGAGCCAATCTGCATGGTTTGAAAAAAGAGAAAACTCTCTCGCACCTGCCAGGAGTTGAACCCAAATTCCTCTGTGGTCCAGTCCATAAACTAGTCATAGTACTAGTTACACTATTCTGACTGCTGCCTTAACAAACACTGTTAACAATTCCTCTAATTACTCTGTACTGGAAAAGAATGTAAGAAAGGAGCATACAACAAACAATCCATGTAAAAATAGGAACAGTGACAAAAGAAAAATACAGGCAGGTCTCATTTTACTCCACAGTTATGTTCCTGAAAAATATTGTGCAAATCGAACACAAACTTCCCCCTTAAAACTGTCTATTTCCTGGGGGTTAGGGGATTGACAACCTCATCATACACAGCAGACATACAGACCTGTAGAGTACATATCTACTGTATACACAGTACATATACATTTCTATACGATGTAGTTATTTATTTTCTAATTTCTAGTGCAATAAAAATGTAATAGTTTTTGGTACTGTTCAATCTGATAGGACTGTGGTAGTCCCGCTGCACAAACACTTCAGTTCCTAAGCACTCTCTGTAATTCTATCAGCATTATCATGAATTATACAAACACTAATCTGGGCGAATCTAATATTACGGCATAAGTCAGTAATTTGTTCACCTTTTCCAAGTTGGTTTATTACAACTAATTTCCCTTCAGTATTGACATCTTTCATCAATTTTTCACTTGGATTGCACTAGGTGATGTAGATTTGCATTTCTCAGTCATTTCGGTAACAAAAGCCAATGCTGTTGGCAGGGGTACTACATCAGCTGTGTGATTATATCACCAACATAATTAATCCACACACATGACTGATGGAGTGACAGTGACATCACTTTCTACTAGCCTCCAAAACAAAACAAAACAAGTGCAGCGAGGGATCAGCTACAGCAAATCACGTTACACTGAAAAATATCGCATATCATCTATGCCAAATCATGTTAAACCGAAAATTATCACATAAATTTGAAAAGTGGTGGAAATTTTCAAGTCATGTTAAAGAGAAACTGCACAAAAAGAAATCGTGTAGAACAAGACCTGCCCATACAGCAACATTATTTCATCGAACACGTCGCATTACTCGTCACTCAGACCACTGCATGTTAAGGCACACGGTACAGTGTTTGGTCCCATTCCAATCTGCATTGAATCAGTGTCCACACAATTGATTTTAGTGTACTGTAGTTAATAAAAAGTGTTTATTTTCAGTATCTACAGACTGCAGTGGAAATGTTTTACTGCAAATCACAGACACATGTAACATCTAAGAAACACATTGCTCAGAGCACAACAAAGTTAAAAAAGTTCAGTGAGACAGAATAGCAATAGCCTTCAGATAAGATAATGTCCCTGCACAATAAAATTTAAGTGTACAGTATGGTAGGTAGGGTAATTACAGTCAATACCACAGCAATGTATATCTAATTGAGGTTTTATTAGAAAATGACAAAACTACAATTAGATATATAATGTTGTGTTATTGACTGTAATTACCCTACCTATTGGTTACCACACACAACGGGGATGGCACATTTCAAATGTACAGTACAGTATTACACCATACTGGTCATACTACTTCTGCTGTAGATTTACATGCTGTAACTACCTGGTCCTGAAGCAATTATAAGAATCCAATTATTATCGCACTATACAACTATAGACCACTTCATGATAGAGGTCTTACCTTCTTCCTTGACTTCACTTTGTTTGCTGGGTTCAACTTTTAGCTCCACAACCAGAGCCGGTTGAGTTTCTTCCTGAGTTTCTATCGTTGTCTCAGTTGCCACAGGTACTTCAGGTTCTGCAGATTTGATGGCCGACTTCTTCTTGCTTTTCTTCTTTGATTTGACTGCAGTTTCCGGGACAATACCAGATTCTTCGCCTGATTTTATCTCTGGGGTTACAGTAACTTCAACAATTGGCACTACCTCCTTCTCTAGACTTTTTATAAAATTGAAAACAAATACGTTCTGATCAAAATCTGGTTGAAAATTCTATATGAGAAGCCAATAAACTTATTCATACAAGTTCAGAGGAAATACTTCAATCTGGCGGGTGAACAATATGCAGGCTGCTTGAACCCAAGGTGTGGTCCACCTGGGATTCTTTAGCAAATAACCTTTTTAACTATTTACCTACCACACACAAAACAGTAATCTAGCAAAGCCTTCTATCCCTGTCTTATATGAAAACTGTTAATTTACCAACATGCATAGCTGGTTGTATACCCTGATTCATTCAAACGTAAGATGAGAATTTCTGGAAGATTACCAAGTAGAAATCTTCTTATATTGGGGTAAATGCAGTATGCCATAGAAAGACAGTTCACATAATGTAGAAAAAAACAATGTAAACATGAAATTGTATCATAAATGCCAAAAGGGGGATATTCTGTCTGAACAAGTAACTTGTAAAAGTTTGGAGTGGGGAGGGGGACATTGACAATTAAACCAAACGACCTACGTCAATCATAACATCAAGGGCATGAAAACATGGTGCCTACAAAGTGTCGCCCACTGTTCCTCCCTCTCTTTCACCTCTATCTGTTTCCAGTATAACGCCCTGGCTCTCTCAACAATATGTGATTCATGCCATCAACTATTCAAACAGTTACTAATACTTTCACTTCCATCTCAATACATTTTCTCATTATTTGTTTCTGTTACCAAGAATAGAGGTCTATTTCAATCCAATTCTGAAATTCATGATTTGAATATACGTTTCAACCACAACTTACATTTACCTTCCACAAACTTAACATTAGTTCAGTAAGCAGTACTGTTTTCTGGAAGTAAGACATAATCACTTACCTTCAAATATTAAAGTTTTGTTGAATGATACTAAGCTTTTCAAATCCACATTAAAGAGTTACCTTATTGAACACATGCTCTATAGTCTAGATGAATTTTATCAATCAGCATCCTAATGATTATGGTTGTTTTTTACTTGTTTTTTAACTTGACTATTTATAGCTTTAAGATCTTATTTAATGTGTAACTTAACTCATTATTACTATTCATTACCTTCTTGTCTGTCTTACTTGTATTTTACTTTTAACTGTTTTATGACAAAAGCACTGTACACTTTTATGTATTATGTAGGGTCTTGCTGGGGAAACTAGAGGGAAGGAGACCACTGGGGAGACCTAGGCGTAGATGAGTGGATAATATTAGGATGGATCTCCAGGAGGTGGGATGTGGGTATATGGACTAGATTGGGCTGGCCCAGGATAGAGACAGGTGGCAGACGCTTGTGAGTGCGGTAATGAACCTTCGGGTTCCGTGCAAATGCGGGGAATTTCTTGACTAGCTGCAAACCAGTTAGCTTCTCAAGAAGGACTCTGCACCATGGAGTAAGTAAGTAAGTATTATGTATTAGTGTGACCGTTTCCATATCTGTAAAGACCTAATAGAAGGTGAATAAATATGATATGTTATTCAATTCAATTATAATATTCCAGCCATAATTTGTCTAAACATGCAAATTCCAATAAATTTCATTGCTTCAATTTGTGAAATAACCTTCAAAATACAACCACACTGTTATCTTTAAAATACAGTCAAATTGCAACTTTCTGAATAAATTTAGTACTAAAAATCTGAATGCATACATTTCAACCTCAGCTTTTTGTTCCTTGTTGGATGGCTTCTCTTCTGGGGTCTTCTCATTGCTATCCATTGTCTTAGTTTCTTCAGCAGGCACTGCCTCAGTCTTACCACCATCACTGCCTTTAGCTTTTTTCTTCTTAGAAGGACTGCTTGTTTCTTTTTTCACTTTTGGGAGAAACAGAGTAAAAGTCATTAACCACAAATATTAAAAGCCGTTGTTGGTGGTGTAGCTGGTTTTACAATTCAGAGCATTAGACCTTTAAGTGCACTTTTATCCATAATTCTTCACTAAAACTGAATGTCAAAAACACAGACTTTTGGAGACAGGTTGAAATACCAACTGCATGCCTTGACAGCCTGAGTTTTTCTAGCTTAACATGGACATTTAAAACGCTACCAAGAAGACAAGCAGACAGCAGCACATTACATTCTAGGCCATTCACTTCTGTGTCTATGACATGAATTAAGGATATAAGGGATGACAGAGCACACTTGAAATTATCATATTTTTGCATGATTAGTTACTTTTTGATTCACATTAGTACAAGGAGGGCAAGAAATATTTCATACAAAAATGTGCAAAGTATCTACACAGATTTCAAAAGTTAAGTACTTATAATCCAGCAACTATCATCACAAAACAGTTATTGCTGATATCTTGATGTATGTACCATGCATTGTGTATAATTTATTATTTAGACCAACAAATGCACAATATATTAACAGTAATATCTATTTTGTAAAGTACCCCGACATGTTTTGATGTATTTACATCATCTTCACGGAGTCTTTTCATTTGTATGCTAACGTTACAAAATCAATAAAATTAACAAAATTCAAAAGTTTACATGGGTAATTGTTACAGATAATCAATAGATTATAACTGTTAAAATCATTGTAAGATATATCAAGTTGCTACAAATGCGGTACACATAATGTTGTTAAGTTGATGGCTGTATACACAACCAATAAAATCTGGAAGTGTCTATCTTGTGGGTGCAATCCTGTAATGAATATTTAAAGTATAATAAGTCAATAAAATGATGAACAGAGGGCACTTAAAAAATCATTACAGGATTGCACCCACAAGATAGACACTTCCAGATTTTATCGACTATATATACAGCCACCAACTTAACAACATTCTATGTACTGCATTTACAACAACATGATAAAATTTACAATATTTCTAGCGATTCAAATCTACTGATTATCTGTAACAATCACTTATGTAAACATTTGAATTTTATTAATTTTATTGATTTTGTAACTTTTACGATACATCAGACAAAACTCCCTGAAGATGATGTAAATACATCAAAACATGTCGGAGTACTTCACAAAATAGACATTAGTGTTAATATATTGTGCATTTGTTGGTCTAGATAATAAAGTTACTGTTGATATTCCATTTGGTTAGGAAATCACCATAATAAAAGTCATACATCTGCACGTATAGAGGAACCTACACACAATGGTCCACAAAACTACCAAGTTTGTATTAACTGTCAATGATAGGCAGATAAATGGGAAGTGAATGCCTATAAGAGCAGCACTTATACTGACAGAAAAAGACCCATACTTAAGACAAAGTGATGTTATTTAAACCCATGAATGAATATGTTTACCACTTCCTTCATTACACAGGGTGTCCCAGGAGGAATATGCCAGACTTCGGGAGGGTGTTCCGTATGTTAAAGTATACCAATATAACCCAAAACACCTACATACAAAGTTGAACGGTTACGGAGATAATGGCCAGTGAAAAGTGTGGGCTTCTTGCGGTTCCAAATACTGCAACCTGCACAGCTAATACGTCACGTGACAATGCTAGCATCCTTGAGAGTGAATGCAGTGTTCACTGTGCCTGCGTGACGCTTTGCACAGTCAGCCATGTTATGTCACCGCTGGGCTTTCTCATGTATAGTGCTTGTAACCCTAAGGACAACTATGACATGAGTGCGAGTGTTTTTGTAGTTCAATTTAATGGCTTTATGTTACTCACAAGTTAGTTTGATGTTAA
>Ga0131853_10016834_pt1 | contig 13328 bp, 12 predicted proteins | sample TergutLab28metaG_FD_92764 | JGI IMG/M metagenome (GOLD analysis project Ga0131853, IMG submission 92764) | Labiotermes labralis P1 segment gut microbial communities from Petit-Saut dam, French Guiana - Lab288 P1 (version 2) (version 2) | ecosystem: Host-associated > Arthropoda: Insects >...
ATCCGCACCTGCTTTTCTGCTTTCCTTCTTTCTCCTGCCTCAGGCGCGAACTAAAGTCTATCATAGCTCTTCCCCTTTGTCAAGTCGCTTTTTGTAAAAAAATGTATAATTTTCAGAAAATATGTAAAAAACTCTTTCATCTATGCAAAACTATCTGCAAGTACTTTTGCAAGCTTATTTAAATCTGCAAGTTTTTCAGGTTTAACCGAAGACTTTAAGCTAACATCTCCAACAAAATTAATGTTTTTACACTTCTCCAATTTCTCTTTCATAAGCTTGCCGCTTGTGGCCGCCCATGAGCCATTCTCGATAAGGGCAACTGTGCGATTACTGATATTATGCGCTGTAAGCTCGTTTATCAAAGCTTCCATCGTAACAAAGATGCCTGCATTATAGGTGGTAGATGCAAAAACTAAGTGGCTCCATTTAAAAGCAGCTGCAATTATATTAGAGGCCGGGGTAACAGAAACATCAAACATAGCGGTTTTAATACCCATTTCTCTTAAGCGGCTTGCCAAAATTTCACAAGCATTTTCTGTATTGCCGTATATGGAAGCATAAGCGATCATTACGCCCCTCTCTTCATGTTCATACTTGCTCCATTTCATATATGGATTAATAATTTCAGCAAGATTTTTTCTCCAAACAAAACCGTGAAGCGGGCATATTGTGTCAATCTCAAGGGTGGAGGCTTTATTTAACAGAGATTGTACCTGAGGGCCGTATTTGCCCACTATATTTGCATAGTAACGGCGCGCCTCGTCAAGATAGTCTCTCTCAAAATCAACTTCATCTGCGAATATTGCACCGTTAAGCGCTCCAAAACTTCCAAAGGCATCAGCCGAAAAGAGAGTTTTTGTTTTTTCATCATAGGTAACTATAACCTCAGGCCAGTGAACCATAGGCGCGCTAATAAAACGCAAATTATGCTTACCTAATGAAAGGGTGTCATTTTCCTTAGCAATAATATTTTTAACTGTATTTGGTATATTGAAAAATTGATTTACAAGATCCCATGCTTTTGGACTTGACACGAGAGTAACCTCAGGATAACGCTCGATAACAGCTTTTATGGCATGAGAGTGGTCCGGCTCTATATGCTGTAAAATAAGATAATCCAACGGCCTGCCTGAAAGCCCTTCTGCCAAATTTTCTATAAAGCGCTCTTTGACAGCTTTATCTACTGTATCAAATAAAGCGGTTTTCTCATCAAGAAGCAGATATGCATTATAGGAAACACCGTCCGGAACATGGTAAACACCTTCAAACATAGCAAGCCGCCTGTCATTGGCACCTACCCATAACAAATTATCTTGAATACGTTTTATGCAATGCATATAAATACCTCCTTAATATAATTTTATAGTGAATCAGCTTTAAAAACACATAGCGTGTAAGTGTTTTTAAAGTTGATTCATACCCCTTAAGCGAAGCGCCAATGGTACTGAGCTTAAGGCAAGGCGCGATTAGCAGCTCGGTTCAAGCATTGGTTTTAAGACCAGTGCTCGAATAACTTTAAAATTAACGACCCACCCTTTCTTAAAGGTAGGCCGTAAAAAGTATTCTCTATCTTTTACTGCTCTTCAAAAACTTCAGAACCTAAGCCCGCAAAACGGGCATTCATCCAGCGGAGCTTCACCTTCGTGAACATATCCGCATGGTACACAAATCCATTTTTTCATGAGCGAGACACTCCTTGTTTATTCTCGCAAAGCAGTGAGCCAAGGCGCAAGCTTGCTTGTGCATTTGGCGAATGCCGCTTAAGTGAACAGGTTTAATATGCGCATGAAAGGAAACGCGAAGCGTTTCTTCTGGCTACGCAACGAGGCTTTACAAAGTAAAGCTGAGTACTTTGCCGCGAATACTAAACCGAGAGCAGCTACCCATTGGGGCGGGGTAGTTCACTATTCGTTGCTTCCTTCCGCATCTTCTACAGCATATTCATGTTCTACCGCCATTTCTGCTTCAGTAGAATCGTATGCAGGCTGTGGATTTAATATCTCGTCGGCTTCTTTTTTAGAAAGAGATATTTTCTTGTTTTCAAGATCAATGTCAACAACTTTTACGCTGATAGTCTCACCGATTTTAAGCTCGTCCTCCGCTTTAGCTACGTGTTTTGCAGCTATTTGTGAAATATGGACAAGGCCGTCAACTCCCGGTTCAAGCTCAACAAAAGCACCAAAGGGCACCATGCGTACAACAACGCCGTCAACAATAGCGCCCACAGGGAATTTTTTGTCAATTTCATTCCATGGGTTAGAGTTAACGTCTTTCAAAGAAAGCGAAACTTTACCTTTCTCCACATCAACACCGCGTACAATTACAGTTACATTATCACCGGCTTTTAGAACGTCAGAAACTTTTTTAACCCGGCCCCAGCTAAGCTCAGATATATGAACAAGCCCGTCAACGCCGCCGATATCAACAAAGGCACCAAAATCAGCAATACGGCTCACAACGCCTTCAACCCTTTGGCCTTCTTCAATGCTTGCAAACACTTTTTCTCTGTTCCGGGCTTCTTCGAGAACTGCAAGCTCTTTTCTGCCGCCAACAACCCTTCTTTTGCTTCTGTCGTACTCAAGTATGTTAAAATCAAAATCCTTACCTTTAAACTGCTGTAAATTTTCAACAAAACGCGGCGCTATTTGTGATGAGGGCACAAATACACGCACACCTTTCACCATAGCAATAAGCCCGCCCTTAACTAAATCTGTAACGCGGCCGTTTACAGTGGTTTTGTTATTAAAGGCTTCTTCAATGTCCATGTAACCCTTTTGAATTTCCAGTCTCTTTTTGGAAAGGAGAACATTACCCTCACCATCATTAACGCGGACAACGAAAACTTCAATTTCATCGCCGGCTTTCAAAACATCTTCCGGGGAAATATTAGAGTCGTCAGAAAACTCACCTCTAGGGATAAGACCGTCAGACTTATATCCTAAATTAACAGATACCTCACCCCCGGCTATTTGGATGACAGTACCTTTAACAACATCTCCTGTATGTAAAGTCACAAAAGATTCATCCAACATTTCTTCAAAGCTTTGATCGTTAACTTTATTATCTTCTTCGCTCATTCTAAGTAGCGCCTCCTTTATTATCTCAGGCGGGGTAGATGCTCCGGCCGTTATTCCAATTCTATCACTTGTACAAAAATTATTCAACTCTAATTCTTCAATACTTTCAATAAAATATGAATTTTCACAGTTTTTTTTGCAAATATCATAGAGCTTTCTCGTATTAGCGCTTAATTTGTCCCCCAAAACTATCATCTTGTCCACATGCTTAGACAGCTCATAGGCTTCTTTCTGCCGTTTCTCAGTAGCAGGGCAGATAGTGTTATGGGCTACTATATCAGCTCTTTTTGCTTTGAGAATGCCCACTATATTATTAAACACTTCTGAGCGGCAGGTGGTTTGAACTACCAAAGCGTATTTTTTACAGTGGTCTAAAGTAAGTGCAGCACTCTCTTTCGCGCAGTTAATGATAATCGGTGTACTCCCTGCCCGGCACCACCCGGCTGAGCCTATAATTTCAGGATGTGAGGCATCACCTACTATTAATATTTCATAGCCGCGCTCACTGTATTTTGAAATCAACTTGTGAATTTTTTTAACATCAGGGCAAGTGAAATCTATAAAAGTGATTCCACTATCTTCCATCTGTTCATAAACAGCGCGGGCTACCCCATGGGCTCTTATTATTACTGTGCGGCCATCTGCTTCACTCAGGCTGTTTATTGTAGCAACACCTTTTTTTCTCAAATCTTCAAGCACTGTTTTGTTGTGAGTTATAGGGCCAAGGCAAGCGAGGTTTTCTAAATTCTCTTGTTTGTATATGCCGTTTATTGCCCTTGCTACTCCGTAACAAAAGCCGGAGGATGGGGCTAGAGATATCTTCATAATTATACCTGCTTGATAAATTTTTGTATGGTATAGCTATACCACTTAAAAGTGATATAGCTATAAAATCCAATGCATACAAATCGAATTATTTGCTTGCAAGTGTTTTTATCTCAACCATTATCTTTTTTGTAAGCACAGCGAGTTCAGGGGTTCTAAGTTTTTTGCCATAATGTTCTTCAAAGTAAATAGGTTCACCCAGCCGGACAGTAACTTTTGTAAAAGGCCTGAAACTGCCTTTTATCCCAACAGGGACAACCGGCGATGAGCTGCGCGTAGCAAAAAGGGCCACACCGGCCTTACCGGCCTCAACATCAACCTCTACGGTATCCATTCTCCCGCCTTGAGAGAATATGCCCATAACCTGAGCGTTTTTCAATATATCAAGGGCGCGTTTCAGGGTAGTAATCTCCACCGCTTCCCTATTTACGGGAAAAGCCCCAAGAGCCGTAAGTAAAGCACCCAGCGGTTTGAAATTAAAAAGCTCCTGCTTAGCCATAAAACAAAGGGGGCGTTTAATAAAAGCGCCTAAAAGAACCGGATCCAAAAGACTGCTATGGTTTGCACATACTATAACGGAACCCGTCACGGGTAAATTATCGGAACCGATTACCTCTATATCATAAAATGTGTGAAAAAGCAGACGAAGTATTAATCGCCCGAACTTGTACAGCATATATTTTACCTCTCATTAATCTCATTTTGATTTATAGTGAATTAAGAACCACTCATCCTAATCCTCGCAATGGCGCAAATGGCAGCAGATACCTCAGCCGCGCTCATATTGTCGCAACTCAGCACAAGCGCATCATGAGCTTTTTTTAGCGGGCTTTCATCTCTGTTCATGTCTCTTTGGTCGCGGAGATTTATCTCTTCAAGTATTTTTGCATAATCAGCTGCTTGACCCATTGATTCAAGCTCTGCGCTGCGTCTTTTTGCTCTCATTTCGCTTGAGGCATCCAAATATATTTTCAGAGGGCTTTCGCTAAGCACTACTGTACCTATATCTCTGCCGTCCATTATAACAGATTGCTTCTTCGCAAGTTCTCTTTGCATAGCAACCAGCTTTTTTCGCACCGATGGCAGCGAAGAGACTTTTGATGTAATATCAGCCACCGCCTGAGTTCTTATTTTTTCACTTATATCTTGCCCATTTGCATAAACCCGCTGTTCACCATTTACAAAATCTATCTTAATAGGCGCTGTGTCTGCAATTTCATCTATTTGTGCCGTATCACTCACAACCACACCACTTTGCATACAATAAAATGCAAATGCCCTGTACATGGCCCCGGTGTCTATGTATGAAAAACCCAGCTCTTTTGCGCATAGCTTAGCCACAGTGCTTTTACCTGCACCGCTTGGCCCGTCTATTGCTATAGAAAAACCGATGGATTCCTCCAAAAGATCAGGCCGCAGATTTTTAGCATCTTTCAGATAAACATGCTTTATCTTCGTTTGAGACCTGTCCATATCAGCGTTAATCATGATACGTATGCACATAGGAAGGCTGCCCTCCACATACATTTCCTGCACACACATAAGCGCGGCATGGGTTAAGCCCAGCGATCTGGCCGCAACAGCCGGGTAAGCAGAATCCAAATCTCTTGTGCAAGTAAAAATCACAGATGTTATCTTCCTTATATCTAAAACATTTGCTCTTATAATTTGCTCTAACAGTTCTTTTGTGGCCTTTTCTATCTCTATTTTATTGTTTTTATCTGCTGTGGTTGCACCACGGATAGATCTTTGCATTTTTCTCCCCTAATTATATACTATAGTGAGTCAACTTCAGAATACGCAAGCTCGCTTGCAAGCAAGTATTCTTAAGTAACGAGCGGCCCTTTTAGCGAAGCAGCGAAGGTGCTGAGCTTAAAGCAAGACACGAAGCGGCTTGGTACAATTTAAGTGTACTTCTTAAATTGTACGGCTACAGACATGCTCACCTGCTAAAAAGCCTGTAGCAAAGGCTATTTGAAGATTAAAACCGCCGGTGGGCGCATCAACATCCAGCACTTCACCTGCAAAATACAGCCCCTTAACCAGCTTAGACTCCATAGTCGATGGATTTATTTGGCCGGTATCAACCCCGCCGGCTGTAATAACAGCCTGGGAGTAACCCTCGGTACCATTAATCTTTACATTAAATTCTTTAATAGTCTTTAAGAGCCGCTCTCTTTCTGCCTTTGTGACTTCATTAACCTTTTTTTCAGGGTTTATAGCAGATTTTTCTATAACCACAGGGATTATTTTTGAAGGCAGCAGTGCATCAAGGGCATTTTTAAACCGCTTATTTTTACTCTCTTCGAAGTCTTTTAATATTCGCTTGTCAAGCTCAAAAGGCTCTAACGCAGGTTTTAAGTCTATAATAACCTCAGTATGACCCTCCACATAATGGCGGCTTGCACTAAGAACTATTGGGCCGCTTATCCCCGTGTGAGTAAAAAGCATCTCTCCAAAATCACTAAATACTTTTTTACCACTAACACACAAGCTTAAAGCCACATTTTTAAGGCTAAGCCCGGCTAAGCCTGTAATAAACCCTTCATCAGAGCGCAAAGGTACAAGAGAGGGAAAAGTCTCTTTAAGCTCATGGCCCGCTTTTTTTGCGAAACTGTACCCATCACCGGTAGAGCCTGTGGAAGAGTAAGACAGGCCGCCTGTGGCAACAATAACCGCAGCAGCCTCCATAATAAGCTTATCTGCGTGAACAGCCGTAACTTTTCCATCGTTAATTTGAATAGCGTTTACCCGCCGGTTCAACTCCACTTTAACGCCTAATCTTTGCATTTCCTTAGCAAGAGCCTTTGTTATATCACTGGCTTTTTCGCTTAAGGGAAAAACGCGCTTACCACGCTCTACTTTAAGGGCCACTCCAAGATTTTCAAAAAAATCCATTACATAGCGGCTGTTATAACTGTAAATAGAAGAATACATAAAATAATGATCAGAACAAAGCGCTTTAAGAAATTCTTCTTCATCACAGTCATTTGTAAGATTACAACGGCCTTTGCCTGTAATGTAGAGTTTTTTACCCAATTTCTCATTTTTTTCAAGCAGCGTAACCTTCTTACCTCTTTTAGCGGCATTAATAGCCGCTGCCATGCCTGCCGGGCCGCCGCCTATAACAATTATGCGGTTTTTATCTTTCATACTCATTTATCCAAATCGAAACCCATGGAGACAAGCGCATAAGCCGCCGCTTCCTGTTCGGCTTCTTTCTTGCTCTTACCTTGGCCTCTGCCAATTTCTCTGCCAGAAGCCAAGGCAATAGCAACAAAAGTTTTATCGTGGGCCGGGCCGCTCTCTGAAATTATGTCATAAGAAACCCCGTCTTTATCAGTCTTTTGCACTTCTTCCTGTAAGGCTGTTTTATAGTCGCCGCCTGTGAAATTTCTTGGGCCGTACTCAATATCTTCTTTAAAGAATAGGGTTACAACTTTTTTTGCCGCCTCAATACCCAAATCTAAAAAAACAGCACCGAGAACAGCCTCAAAAGTATCAGCCAGTGTTGAATCACGGCCGCGGCCGCCGGACATTTCTTCACCCTTACCTATGTAAAGATATTTGCCCAGCTCAATCTCTCTGGCCTTTTTCGCCAATGAACCTTCACAAACTAAAGTAGCCCTAAACTTTGTAAGCTCACCCTCAGGCATGTTAGGGTGCTTAAGATAAAGCTCCTCACTAATCGTAAGCTCTAAAACTGCATCCCCCAAAAATTCCAAGCGCTCATTAGAGTCAAGAGAATCCAGCTTGCGTTCATGAGCGTAAGAGCTGTGGGTAAACGCTTGCCGGGCCAAGCTCTCATTTTTAAATTCTACACCTAACTTCATCTCTAGTTCTTTAAGCATAATCATCCCCATTCACATACTGTAGCAATTCCGCGAGACATATGCACCAGACCTGTTCAGAAACCCTTGCTGAACCAATTTTTAAGCGTCTTTTTTGCTTCGCAAAAAATCGTTCGAACTTCACGTCGCTAAAGCCTTCGCCGTGAAGGTTCTCACTGGTCTGGTAGCGTTAAGCGTAAAAAATTGTGTGAAGCAGTTTCCAAGCAGATCTACTTTACTTCAGCGAAAACGCATTAATGCCTGCGATTTTCGCCTTGTAAAAGTACATATCCCGCACAGAATTGCTTTAATGATTTTTGCCGGCCAAACAGTATTTCTCTATCTCTTCGCAAAGACGCAGGGAAGAAAAGACATAGGCTTGATGAATAGCCGAGCGCAACGCTCTGTGGTCAGATGAGCCATGGGCTTTAACAACAATCTTTTTAAGCCCTAAAAATGGCGCGCCGCCAATCTCCGCATAATCAAAGCGTTTTTTAAGCTTAACAAAAGCTGACCTTGATATCATGGCACCGATTTTGGTAATAGTAGAACCCATTAATTCTTCTTTAACCATGCCCATAATAGTGCCTGCCATACCCTCTGTATATTTGAGTATAACATTGCCGACAAAAGCATCACAAACGGCAACATCACATTCGCCTTTCGGTATGTTTCTTGCCTCTATATTGCCTATAAAATTAATGGATTTTTCTTTTTCCAAAAGACCGTAAACCTCTTTTGTCAAGGCGTTACCCTTTTCTTTTTCAGCGCCTATGTTTATTAGGGCTACTCTGGGGTTTGGCTTTTTATGCACAAATTCCATATAAATAGCTCCCATTTTAGCAAATTGTACTAAATAGCTGGGTTTTGAGTCCATATTAGCACCGGAGTCAACCAAAAAAGTAATGCCTTTTGAATTGGGCAGAGGAGTGCCTAAAACAGGCCGTTCAATACCTTTAATGCGGCCAATAATGGATGTTGAGCCTGCAAGCAGCGCGCCGGAATTACCTGCCGATACAAGAGCGTCGCAGTACCCTTCCTTTACAGAGTTCATGGCCATTATCATAGAAGAGTCTTTTTTGCTCCTTACTGCTTTAGTAGGCGATTCATCCATCTCTATAATTTCAGGAGCGTGAATTATCTCAACACGGCTTTTATCGTACTCGTGTTTAACAAGTTCATAACGTATAATATCTTCCGGCCCAAAGAGCTTTAAGTGAAGATTTTTGTTAGCAAGAGCTAAAACAGACCCTTTTATTATTTCAGTGGGGGCATTGTCACCGCCCATGGCATCTACTGCCACTGTAATTTTCGCTCGCATAATACATAACCTCACTTTTCAGGCTTTTTAACGCCAAGCGCCCCCGTTTGCTAACGGGGGTTGAATTTATACTGAAATTACTTTGAAACAGTAACAAAAATTTAGCTTGTTACTGTTTCAAAGTATAGCTGCGTTGCGCAATCTACGGCAGCGTACTCCCACAAAATAGTAACACTTGTGTTACTATTTTGTGGGAGTTTCAGTATAATATGATATAGCTACATATTAACAACAGTTTGTTTGTTATATGCGCCGCAAGCCTTACATACTCTATGAGGAACCATAAGTTCCTGACATCTGGAGCACTTAACTAAAGTTGGCGTTGAAATCCTCCAAGAATGTGCCCTTCTCATTTTACCTCTTGATCTTGAAACTTTTCCCTTTGGGCCTATGGACATATCGCTACACCTCCATTCATTCTTACAAAAATGGCAAGCCATTTTTGTAAATTTGCTTCGAAACGAATCGGCTTGTGCGCAAAGCGCGCGGTCAGCTGATTCTCCTCAGGCGGGCAAAGCCCACCTTGCGGTTTTCAAGTCTGCGACGCTTTTAAAAACATTATGCCGACACACCCTAAGAAATTACCCTTGTTTAATGTATTACTCTTCTTACATTACCATTTGAGCAAAGCTTAAGCTCATTCCTCTTTAAAAAAAGAGCTTAGAGCCGCAAAACGTGAATCTAATGGCTTTTCACAGCCGCAAATACCCTCGTTTAAATCAGCGCCACAAGTAGGGCATAACCCTAAGCAATCGTCTTTACATAATATTTTCATGGGCAATGCAAGCATTGTGCCCGCTAGTATCGCCTCAGTAAAATCAATAGTATCACCATTAAGCGGCCATTCGTCAGTGTCCCTGTTGGAAAAGTCTTCACAAATATCCACCATCCGCTTAAATGCAATATCTTTCAAGCATTTATCACAGCTAAATAAAGCACTTACTTGGATATTGCCTGTAAACTTATAGCTTTTACCGCTTTCAACACTCGTCTCAGGTAAAACTGTGCCGGTTAAAATAACTTTAACCTCATCGTTTACAGCCATGTATGAGGGCGATATGTTCACCATTGTTTCCCACCTGGCATCTAAGCCTGTAATAGGTATCCCATCTATCTCAACTCTCATGTGCCGTCCTTTCAAAAGCGCGTAAAAAAATAGAAAGCGCACGTTTGACATTATAAACCAGCCAAGGAGAGTTTGTCAAGAGCGAGTATATAGAGGCGCAGCAATATTGCGTTGCCGCGCCTTCGCTAAACTAAATATTTATTTCAAGCAATCTTTAGTATCCCTTGCAATAACAAGCTCTTCATTAGTAGGTATGAGGAGAGCGGCAACTTTAGAACCTTCTTTTGCAAAGTTAACTTCAACGCCTCTTACATTATTTGCTTCCTCATTTACTTCAAGCCCCAGATAACCAAGGTATGAGCAAATTTCTTTTCTGGCTACTGCCGAGTTCTCGCCGAGGCCGGCGGTAAATACAACAGCATCAACACCGTTCATAGCGGCAGCGTATGCGCCGATATACTTAGCTACTCTGTAGTAGTAAACATCAAGAGCGGCCTGAGCGCGCTTATTACCCTCAGCCGCTGCACCTTCAATATCTCTAAAGTCAGAAGAAACGCCGGAGATACCAAGAACGCCGGAATTTTTGTTAAGCACATTTTCCATCTCTTTAATGGTTAATCCCTCTTTGCCCATTACAAACTGCATAATAGCAGGGTCCATATCGCCGCTTCTTGTGCCCATAACCAGCCCTTCAAGAGGAGTAAGGCCCATGGAAGTATCAACAACTTTACCGCCTTTAACAGCCGCAACTGATGCGCCGTTACCCATATGACAGGTAACTATTTTCAAATCTTCAATGTTTTTACCGAGGAATTTAGCCGCTCTGTCAGATACATATTTATGGCTGGTACCGTGGAACCCGTAACGGCGTACTTTATATTTTTCATAATATTCATAAGGAAGAGCGTAGAGATAAGCTTTTTCAGGCATAGTTTGGTGGAAAGCAGTATCAAATACAGCCACCTGAGGTTTACCCGGAAGTAATTTCTCACAAACATCAATACCGATAAGGTTTGGCGGGTTGTGAAGCGGCGCAAGATCAGCACATTCCTTAACGGTGGTTTTTACTTCATCGGTAATAACTACAGAAGTTGAGAATTTTTCACCACCGTGAACAACTCTGTGACCTACTGCATTCACTTCATCAATAGATTTGATAACACCGTGGCCTGCATCTAAAAGCGCTTCAATAACAAATTTAATAGCCTCTGTGTGGGTTGGCATGGGTTTTTCAGTTTCATATTTACCGTTGCCTTCATGTTTAATTTTACTGCCATCAATGCCGATTCTCTCGCAAAGACCTTTAGCCATTACAGACTCATTAGTCATGTCTATAAGCTGGTATTTAAGAGATGAGGAACCGCAGTTCATTACAAGTATTTTCATTAGGGCATTTCTCCTTCGGTTATATAGATTTTGTATATAGATTTTCAATGCTTTGTTTAATGTTGCCGAAATTTTGTTTTGTGAATGTTTGTATTAGGTAACAATGATTTCTGAGATTGCTTCGCTTCGCTCGCAATGACTGTAGCTGTTTAAGCCTCATCATCGTCATTGCGAGCGAAGCGAAGCAATCTTAAAAAAAACAAACTGAACACTCCTTGCTTGCTGTACCCATACTCACGGCCACAATGACAGGTTGTATGGAATAAACAGCGCGCAATACTAAATATATTAATTACCGTTCACGTCTGAAAACCAATGAAGGATGATCGGTGTTGCCGTGAGGCAAGAAGCCAAAATATTCCCAGCCTTGCTCCGCTACATCGTTCATTTTGTTTTGTATGTCTTTAATATCAGGACTGCTGTAAAACCCACGCGCTTCTTCTAGCTTGTACTCATAATTCTTCATAAATCATACCTGCTTTTGCTCTTTTGAACCTTTTTAACCCCTATGCCTGCACCGCAGTTATAGCCACAACACCCACTATGTCATCCGCTGAACAGCCGCGGGATAAGTCATTAACAGGTTTTGAAATGCCCTGAGTAACAGGGCCGTAGGCTTCGGCCTTAGCCAAGCGCTGTACCAGTTTATAAGCTATATTACCCGCATCTAAATCAGGGAAAATGAGTACATTAGCAGCACCGGCGGCCTCATCATTAGGCGCCTTAGACTTACCCACTTTTGCCACAATAGCCGCATCAGCTTGAAATTCGCCGCCAACCTTAAGTTCAGGGGCCGCTTCTTTAACAATTTTCGTCGCTTCTCTAACTTTGTCAACATCCGCATGTTTGGCAGAACCTAAAGTGGAGTGAGAAAGCATGGCCACAACAGGCTCAGCCCCCACAAGGCTTTTGAAGCTCTTAGCACTTGAAAGGGCAATAGCCGCAAGTTCCTCGGAATTTGGGTTTTGAACAAGACCGCAGTCAGAGAAAACAAATACACCGTTCTCGCCCATATCGCAATCGGGAACCACCATTACGAAAAATGATGATACCATGCTTATACCCGGGCTGGTTTTAAGTATCTGAAGTGAGGGGCGAAGCACGTCAGCCGTGGCATAATGAGCACCGGCTACCATACCGTCTGCAAGCCCTGTTTTTACAAGCATTACACCAAGATAGAGCGGCTCGTCTGTAAGTAATCTTTTAGCCTCCTCCATGGTCATGCCCTTTTCTTTACGCAGCTCATAGAGAGTATCTATAAGCTCGTCCAACTTTTCAAAATTCTTTGGATCAACAAAGGTAGCCGCTGATAAATCCAGCTCAGGCGCTTCTTTTAACAGAGCTTCTTTATCGCCTATCAAAATAAGTTCTGCAATTTCTTCTTTCAGAGCTGTGTGCGCTGCATCTAAAGTTCTTCTGTCAAAAGTTTCAGGCAGTACAATTGTCTTTTTATTGGATCTTGCCCGCTGCTTTACGCTATCTAAGAAATTCAAGAAAATAACCCCTTTCATAAGTTATACTGAAATTACTTTGAAACAGTACGCGTTATAGTGGATTAACTACAAAAGATATAGTGGATTACTTCAAAACAGTAACTAAATTCCTTGCAAACAAAATTTTTTTACTGTTTTAAAGTTAATCCACTATATTATAAAGCGCTTTTATAAAATAATCAACCACTGCATATAAAAAAGCCTTATTTGCCATTGTCAAGGCTTTACATTTTCTATGAAAATGTAAAGCTATTTGGTGGGGGCTTGAAACCCCCACCAAATAGTCAGTTCGCCCACCGCTTAAAAATTTGCAAGCAAATTTTTAAGCGG
>Ga0131853_10016835_pt1 | contig 13328 bp, 9 predicted proteins | sample TergutLab28metaG_FD_92764 | JGI IMG/M metagenome (GOLD analysis project Ga0131853, IMG submission 92764) | Labiotermes labralis P1 segment gut microbial communities from Petit-Saut dam, French Guiana - Lab288 P1 (version 2) (version 2) | ecosystem: Host-associated > Arthropoda: Insects >...
TCACAGTATTACCTCCAAACTAGCAATTCTTGGATTGTGGCACTACTGCATTCAGTAAGTGAAGTAATGCCTGTCCCGATCCAAAAATTGTTTTTAAAAACTTCTAGCTTCGTCCGATCTAACGGCATGGGTGATCACTAGCTCCTGATCAGCATGGAACCATTGTTGACGGAGCGACAGTAAATTCCAGACAGTTTCTACCCAGAGCACACGTTAATATTGCATGCCAAATCACCTCATCCAATCAGCCGGACTGTACGCAATGGAGACAAGGCGCAAAGTGAATTCCATGTTCATATATCACTGCAGCGTTTCTCTAACCTCTGTGCATGTGTATACGTGTTTGCTCCCAGAATGACTGACAGCAGCCAGAATATACATATTTCAACCCGAGGACCGCTGGGGCTTTGTAGATTGTCTTGGCGGTCGGCAAACTGCCGCAGGATCATTCCGATTCTCGTAACCACCGACATCACACAGCTACCTTGCACAGGTTCGTGACGAACGCATACAGGAACTCGTGTACTCCAAGCACGGACTGCGTTGGCTCCACGTATGCTGACATGTTCGGACACACTCCATACGTGGTTTGAGATGTAACTTTTATTGCCAGGAGAGCATGGTAAACGTCCCAGCACTATACATACCCAAACACGGCACTCCAGATAACACGTTCGACGAAATACGCACCGTTATCTTTAACCGCTGATGTGTGTTTTATCAGTGGCGTCAAAGGACATGAGAATTCAAGGCAACATAGAGGCATGCACCATATCACACAATGCCAAGGACTTCAGTGACTAATACTGCAGGGATTACAAGTATCTCCACTACGGCCGGTCGACAGCTCCTCTCTTTCTTACGTAACAATGCTGTCAAATGAAAACAGGGAACGGGATGACAGGAAAAGTTCCTGTTTCATTGTATTGTCCTAGGCAAGACACAGCATACCGCCTCCAACCTTCATTTATTACCTTTATTGCCCAGTCCGCCTCAATGGTTACTTAATGGCTGCCGATCAGTAATCACTGTTACGTAGGATATCAGTGGTAATAGAACGATACAATCCTGAGCTGGAATTGTAGTCATTCTGCTCCAAGTCATTTGTACAGTTACGGATATGTATTCAAGGTGGCAGTGATTGCCGAAAATATGCCATGAAGCTGTCAAGAGACACCTGTGCTTCGGTGGAAATCGGGGCGTCGATCTTCTAAGATTAGTAACTATCCCTTAGGCAGTAATACCGCTTATTCTGGCAATCTGTCTCTATTCGGTGAAACGGTGATTTCACAGTGATCAAGAGAAGGGTTACCTGCAACAATCACATCTAGACGAGAACTGACGAGCTGTAAACCAACGGTGTGGTCGTCACAGAAAGCACTGGGGGCTCAACGGAGTAGTTTGGGCAACATGCGCTGTGTTAGCTTTGCGGTACTTGCGGTGGAGACTGTGCGAACAAAATTCTTCCGGAATGCAACGCTGTGTAGTTTCGCGGCCGGGACCAACCGCCCACCTACTACGCTACACGCACGCATACCCAAAAGATATCAGATTTCAGGAAACTACTGAAATTTGTCTGGTAGAAGGTATGGACTGGGCTAAAGGAACTCAAGGGTCAACGGTAGGCTTTTGTCAACAGGGCGATGAACCTCCAGCTTCCATTCGACATACGAAATTTCAGTCGCTAAACGACTGAAATTTCGTATGTCGAATGGAACTGGCTTCTCAAGGACAAAGCTGCATGGACTCATTAAACATACGTATTTTGCTGCATGTCGGAATTAGCTTTACCAAAATTAAATAAACTGCTGTTAATCTGTACCACTTTAACAGGACCATACAGACTGTCGCAGACTGCGTCCACGCCAAGTTATGTTCGCATAATCAGAACACCACAGCGATTTGCAGTGTACTGTACCTCAACACAGCGTCCAAAAACAGTAAACAAGATTAGAGGACAAGCAACAATCGCTTGTCCTCTCCCACGCAACACGCTACAAAGCCTTGTCAAGTGGCATACTAACGTAACACGTCTGTTACAAGCCTTTCTTTCACTCTCAATCCGCTCAATATTGACAGATGGTTACTGTCAGTGGGCGGGCGCAGTGCAGATAACACACCAGCTCTATTTCAACAGATAAAACCTCTAATGAGACCACTTCAAAATCTAATATGGTTCACTTATTCTCACCTGCGTCAGTGCTAGCTGAAATTATACACTTAAGCACACTTCTTAGTACAAAGGTGTCCAACAGGAAAGTGGGGAACAAGATGGGCTTCCAGATTACATGTCAACAACCGGTAGAACTACTCTCGCAGTACGCATTGTATTACACAATCACTACAAATAATCTTCACTCTTCACAACCTATTCTAAGCACAGTTACGTACAACAGTAACCTGTGGAGCATAAAGGTGAAATCTCAAAACTCTACTCCCTTAGTTGCGTTTCACTGTGAACCGCAACGTTAATATACACATTAGAATCGTAACCACGTTCATTCCGAATTTTGAATATCCGCATGTCAACCGTTTCACAAACACCTCAGATGAGGAATGAAGCTTTGGGGTGGGGGGGAGGGCAGGCAGTCTCCTTAATACCCTCCTCCCAAAATAAAAGTACTGCAGTCATACTATACAACCTCCGGGCCCACACTGTCCGCTCACGGCAATGTATCTTCCTAGTCAATGACTTGCGGAAGGACCGTTACGATGAACCGTGGTCCGTTCCCCATACTGAAACGTTTGCCGCATACTGTGCAAATAGCTCTTCACTGGCCTTCCTTAGTCATGCTGGAAAAAAAAGCCAAACATCTGATTTACTGTGTCTACTATACCAATTCCGAATACGCCTAAAGTTTATATTTTATTCTAAGCTACCGAAACTATCAGGATTACCGATAAAATGCTGTTTGTGAGCTTAAATGGCAAAATACGAGCGGTCTTATGTATAACTGAAATCAGAGCTGTGGGCCAACCAAATAATTAGCCACAGTTAAGGGCGGAAACATGCGCCCAGCCCAGGTCGACGTACTGCGATCCACTTAGACACTTCTGCGAACGAAAAGAAAAGCTGGGCATGTGAAACGAAGCCTTAAACTATAACTGGGACTGTGCTTGCCGCTGGCTGAGGGCCCTGATGTGGTCACACTAGGGGCTCGTGATAAAAGGGAAGGGCAGCGCTCCGCCCGGCTTTGGAGGCGACCCTTCAGCCCCACTATCGAGGTACGCCTCTGGGTAGATGACAGGGAGTATGAAAGCCGTGTCATCCACTGGGTGGCAGGGAAGTGTCTTTCACGTTAGGCTAAAAAAGACGGGTGACACAAGTCCAACCTCAGCCACTCCAGCCCGCCTTCTTCGGGCACACGGATGCGGCTGAGCGGAAGGACGTCTGAAACACCCATACATGCGGTACTTCGAGATGGCTTTCACCAGGTATGTCGGGAAGTTTGGGATGGTTAGCTTGTACGAGACCCCTATCCATACGGCATCGAAGGCCTTAGTCTGCTAAACCTTTCCACAAGAGAGCCAGCTGCACAGCCATGACGCGTCCGGGTCGGAATCAGAACTGTTCATCACGCAAATAGTCCGCGCTCGCTCACCTCGGTTTCGATCCTAGTGAGAAGGACCTTCTCAGACAGCTTGCCAGTCGTGCGAAGCAGACTTTTGGGTCAACAGAACAACGGCAGCGTGGATTCCTTGCCTGGTGTCAGTATGGACATCACGCGAGACTGTGGGTCATGCCGTCCATTACCTAAATACTATTCCTCCTCCTGTACGCCTCCTAGCCACTGAATGATAATCGGCCGGTGGGCAAGTCAAAGGCTGGGTAGTTCATAGGAGTGTCTGCGAGGCCAAATTATTCAATTAAGATCATACTATAGTGATGATCTCATAAAGGGCTTGTTTTGACACCCACCTAGCTGAAATAACGCGGATTATGCACGATTCAACTCCCTGTATTCGTACCGAAAAACCTTACCACGTTACACAAATTATACAGCCATCTGAGCAGCCTGCACAAATGGAGACAGCGTCAAAGCATGTGGCCTTACATCATTCTGCATTCAAAAGCGTTCTTGTGGAATGACTGGAACAAACGTGACGTAAATGTACAAATTGTTGGGCGGAGTTAAAATCCTACAGGCTGGTCGTATTATTCGTCAGAAGCCTACATAAACATCTGCCAAAGGCCGTGCCATAAATTCAAGCCGTTATACGCCAGCTTCATACGAAAAGTGTCAGGTTCGATCCCACGACAGTCCATGCGGAATTTGAGTTGGCAAAATGGCACAAACACTCCCCATACATTATCACCCCAGTGAAGGACTACGGACCCCGCCGTGTCATTAGACATAATCTCACAATATCCTAACAAGAATTGTATAAGTAATACACGCAAGTGCAACAACCATCTAAAAAGGAATACCCTCCACGAGCAAAACTTCAAGCATGGCTTCCAGGTTACGTTATCAACAGCGTATATTACTAACAGTAATCTTGTCGCAACTTTTTCAAACAAGATACAAGTGATTAACACATAACCACTCTGAAACTGTGTTCTGCTTATCAAGTAAAGCGACACCAACACAGCAGGCCGTAACTGCTCGCGCCGGCGACACGACAAACATTCTGACTCAAACGGGAGCAATATGACGTATGGTAAGAAACCAATTCTTTATCCACGTAAGGAAAACACACTTCACTTCCCATCTTAAAAAAAGGGAGACAGCCTATTTCTCTATCGTTGCATTCTCCTGTACGGAGTGATTCCGCAGCTTCAAAATTATCCTTAGAATAGCAGCACTCAAAGAAGTGCAATGTTCACGTTACGTGACCAAGTAAAAAAAAGAAGCTGCTGGTGTATCAATAACGCATTACAGGTCCACCAGAACTCCATTTATCGTACATAACTAGCCAATAAGCTGTCAGGCGCATTTCAGTATTCTGATGCAGCAGGCAAGAGTCCACACATTTTCCAAGAACCTAGGAGCCAGCTCATAAAACAGTAGTCGCCTGAAGGGTTACATGAAGCAAGTTCCATACTGAGGACCCAAAAACATTAGTTACCACCGTGCAGAATTTAGTCGCCCTGATATCCGGGATTTGTGAACCCCTGGAAGTAGGTACCCTAATTTCGAAAGTTACTATCTGTAAATACTATAATTTCGAGTGCCGTGTTCTGAACCTTCATTTGCTGGAACCAATCTTCTGTTTCGTGATTATTAAAGAATTAAGAGGTCATGGGTTATACCGATCAAATATACTTACAAGGGAATGAAAATCAAATACCGAATAAACAGATTCGGCACGAGATAGAGAACGACGTGACTGTGAAAGGGAAATTGTGGCCATAAGTAATCACAGTCACGACGCAAATACTCGGATATACAAAAGCCTGGCTACGGAAAGTTTGACAAGTCCTCGCCTTACTACACTTGTGCAATATTTGAACAAACAATGGTCTGACTCCTGCAGTGCGTCTCGAGTGGTTTGTGTGCCGGCTGGCCTCAGCAACGCGCTCGCCTTTCCATCCTTCCATGAGGCTGACTCGAATGACTGTGTACACTCAAACCAGCAATCTACTGGAGGCTTTTGCAAACTCCTGAAGTTCTCAGAAGCAACTAATATGATGCCTAAGCATTAAAATCTGTGCCAAGGGTGAAAAGTCCGTTATGGATTGTATACAATCGTGTCTGGGCTCGATTCTCATACACAACACCTTGAATATGCATTTCCACTGGCAGGAAACGAGTTTTCTTTCACATTAAGGAGTTTTCAAATTACACATGCATGCATCTGCATGTATACTAACGAATGAACTTCATGGAACAGAATTCTTTTCGAAACGCTCATGTCCCCTCAGTCAAGTCCCCCCCCCAAATGGAATTTGAAAGCGCATTACAGCACTACTTACTTACTCCATGGAGCGAAATCCTTCTTGAGAAGCTAATCGGTTCTCAACTAGTCAAGAAATTCCCCGCATTTTATGGAAACTGGAGGTTCATTACCGCATTCACAAGTGCCCGCTACATGTCCCTGTCCTGAGACAGATCAATCCAGTCCATGCCCCCCCCCCCTTCCCACCTCACGAAGACCACTCTTAATATTATCCTTCGATCTACGCCTGGGTCTTCCAAGTGGTCTCTTTCCCTCAGGTTTCCCCACCAAAACCCTGTATACAACTCTCCTCTCCCCCATACGTGCAACATGCTCCGTCCATCTTATTATCCTCGATTTGATTACCCGAGTATTTGGTTGGGAGTACAGATCATTAAGCTCCTCGTTATGTAGTTTTCCACACTCCCTGTTACCACATCCCTCTTAGGCACAAATATTTTCCTCAGTACCATATTTTCAAATAACCTCAGTCTAGGTTCCTCCTCCAATGTCTGCGCCGACGTTTCAAACCCACACAATACAAGACAAAACAAAAAACAAAACCGCACTACGCTTTTCAGTAATATTCTTTACAGAACAATGAAAATACTGAAAGCTGTCTTCGGCAGGCATCGCGTTTAGAGAGAAGACTGCGCGGCAGGAACTGCGACGAAGGCGTTGGCGGTCATTTTCATGATGCCCTTTGGTATAAAGCACAGGGCTGCTAGCCTGACATGCGCCCGGTTCAGGCACCTCTTGACCACAACCATGGGACCGTTGCCCCCACAAGTCGCAAGGTGGCATGAATATGCATGACAATATTCGCTCACACAAAGGCTGTCCCTTCCTGATTTAGATACCACGCCACACAGACGTATGCTGGTTGAGGCGCTCTTAACCTCGAACTAGATATTGGTCACTATTCGACTTCACTACCTACTTGCGCCTTTCATTCCAAGCGTTGCTCGGAACACGGTGACTAAACAAATGGTCTGCGAATCCAACCCCGGTCCTCCAGTCCGCTGCCTGACACAGAGTTATAAAGACTCCTTATTCATACGTAGGTTACTACAAACCATTATGCAATTCAGGTTTTAAGTATGGACCTTTCACCTAAAATGTATCGTTAACTACCACGAGCATCTAGCCCAGTTACACGCCCAGATCAGTGTTCAGGAACCTCAGGACCTCGTGCGAGCGCAAATTCAAGTGATAACAACGAATTTCGTGTTTCTCACCATTTTTCACTACGTGCTAGGCGACAAAATTTTGCTCTTATTAATGCACTAGAGAATATTCGCACTTAACATAAATCTTTAATTCCTAGCATTATTATATGTCTCAGTCATAAACAAGAACGTATTTTGTGGAAATTGTCGTGTTTCGGCATTAAATATGCCATCTTCAAGCGAACTTTTTTTTTACAAACGAATGTGGGCACAACGCAGTATGTTATTAAAAGTGACGATTAAAATACTAAGACATAAGCAGGTAAAACAAACTCTAGAACATAATCGCATATAGCTTCCTAAGTGAGTTATACTGCTATGAGGCATCAATGGAATTGGAATTTACGTCGTCCCAGCTATCACGTCCGATACGAAAACCTATTTATTTTTTGTCCAAGCGACCTCAACTATTACACTGGTCAACAAAATTCGACTTTTTTTTTTAGTTCCACGAACTTCAATAGGTGAACTTAGCGGTATTTATGCTGAATTCAGATATGCGTACTGAATTTTTCTATCAGGCAGCGTTTCAACGATACAGAGGAATTTAAATGTTCAAAATAGTACTTTAGGTGCTCATGAAACAGGCAGAAACTTTCCTCTATAATGTAGAGGCGTATGACTTTCCCCGGTATTTGGCCTCAGGTACATCCCTTTTCAGTGTCCAGCAATAGTATGCCAACATACTTAACGTCCAGTTGCCTTGGTACCGCTTTTCCATAGCCATAATGTCTTGGTGAAATATTTAACCGTGTTCGTCAATGACTTCGCCGAGATTTTCTGGGAAAAAAATGCAAGTTTGACTCCAGACAGTGGATTTCCAGTCTCATATTGCATCCCATAGCTTTTTATGAAGTCAACAAGATCGCAGATTTGTGATTTCCTAAGAAGTCCTTGCAAATCCTCTTAAATGACAACCATGCATTTCATTCAGTCTCATTCGGGTCTTCATCGAACTGTATGTCTTGCATCAGTTCCCTGATCTGGGGTCCTATAAATACATCCTCCTTGATTTTTGCGTCATTCACATTTGGGAACTTATTCCTCACATATTCGAATCCACGACCGGTTTTATCCATACCTTTCACAAAGTTGTTCACGAGGCCCAGCTTTATGTGCAAAGGGGGCAGATAAATTTTCTCCGGAAGAGGAGGACTGAACGACATTTTTCTCCTCTGGCGTCAGTGATGTTCGTTTAGGCCACAGTTTATTTGCATAGTGATTCTTCTTGTTCCGGGTGTCCCATTCGCACAGGAAACAACAGTATTTTGTGTACCCGAGTTACAATCCGAGAGACAGTGGCACAACCTTGAGATCACCTCATTACTTCCACTTAAATTCGTCATACTGAATCTTTCCCAACAGCAGCTCCGTGCTTTCACAAATTTCCTTCATGTTGGCTGCATGAGCCAAAGGAACAGAGGGGAATCTATTTCCGTTGTGGAGAAGAACCAGCTTCAAGCTCACTTTTGACGAATCAATGAACAAGCACCACTGGATCTGGGTTACATTCATGGCCAAGAACTTCCATAACGGAAAAAACACCACTGCAAACCACGACACCATCTTCCTGGGAGAAGAAATCCTTGAATTCTTCTTGGTGCCCACGGTAAAAACACGCCTTAGTGTCCTGGCACAGAAGACTCCAGCCCTTTAACCTGGAGCGAAAGGTGGACCAGCCCTTTAACCTGGAGCGAAGAGTGGAAATTCTGGAAACTTATTTGAATTCATCGTCCAAAAATACATCAGAAACAGACATTTTTCCTCGTGGGACAAAATCTTTGTTGACCAGTGTTATCAACCACTTGCTGACGGTTCGTTTACTTCATCCCTTCTTAACCGATCCTGCAAGCCACTCAACTGTGATACATGCTTTCCTCTGCATTCTTTCTCACATTTCTGATGTGCTCTTTTAAAACATTTCACATTCAAACAGACGATCTTCATTAGCTCTTCTTCTTTATGCAACTATGATTTAAAACTCAACGAATGACGCTAAAGCAGTCGGACTTTGGTGGTGGTGGTTGGGGGTGGAGGGGGGAGGCATTGGAGACAGGAAACATGTGGCCGGAAAACTCGACTTCATATCGAGATTGGCGTCGATACAGAGGCTAGGGACGTATTCAACCTGTTAAGACACGACTTCTGCGATCAGTGCTTTATTCACACTTTTCGTTTCATGTTCACAGATGTTTGTTGGTTGACATTTTGTGTGGAAGTGTTAAAAGTATATCTTTCAATTGATTCACAGGGGCTATTTGAAGTGGCGGCAAGTGACTGCATTGCAGGCACTGCAATGATACGCCACGTTCTGGCGCTCGTCCAGTTTCATAAGCTGCTAGAATTCTACCTGCAGTAACAGTTCCACTTGTTTCCAACGATATCTCATACACGAGACTCTCGAGGTGACCCCAAAGCAGTATCAACGCCGATTTCGGTATGAAGCAGACCTTTCTGATCACACGTTCCTTATCTCAAATTGCCAAACTGAACCCCTACCCACCGAAATTTCCGAATGTTTGTAAAACCCATTTCGTCACGGCCCGTATATGACAGTAGTTTTTGGTCTTCAAATCAAACCTTTTGTTATTTCAATCGGACGTACACATTTCCTTCCAAATATCTGTAAATATTATTTATAATTTAATATCTGTTGTGTTCGATAAAATAAGGCACTCGTGGGCCGGAGCGTTGAGTCCGGCGGGTCGAGGGTTCCGATCATACAAGTTAGTGCCTCAGTAGGAAATTAATACCATGTATTTGTCATTTCACGCTCTTGGTAAGACAAACATGTGAAATTTTTCAAAGAGCGCCCCCACAACACTGCTATACAAGCAAAGCTATTTTCAAATAGAGTCTCGACTTTTCACGACGCCGTTAACACCTTTCAACACAACCAAACGTACTTTGTGTTCCACATCGTTTTCACTCACTACACTCTCTCAGCATTAACGCTTGTAGCTTTTATGTTTCTGAACGTAATGGCTATTACATGTAACTTACACAACTGTTTTCATTTCGAAACTGTACAAGAATGAGTTCTAATACTGTACGTGTACGTACGTATACTATGAAAAGGAATACAATGTGTACGTAAACACAAGAACTTGTACAGAGAAGGATGACTTTCAAAACATCATCAGCCAAAAACTGACGGATTCCGGGGCGAAAAACACCTCGCGAAGCAACACGAAGAAATTACATGGGCTGAGTCACTCCAAAATAAGATCAAAGGTAACGCAGTTTGCGAGCAATGACCCTAACTTAGCGTGCGCGGTTCCGCTTTTCACTGCGAAAATTCAACATAACGTCTACGCCAGTGACAACAAGGTCACCATTCCTGGTAAATGGGCTTCTGATAAGATACACGCACCTAAGTGACGCACATGCAACATGCTACTTGGTCTTAGCCACTGGCGTGTTCGGTTTTTATCATTTCGTTCTGTCTGCAGACGATAATGAGTTCCGGGCACAATTCACTAGCCTGCTCCTGAATTGGCTTATGTTACGCCAGTGTGGCGAAATACGCAGAAGGAAAATATTATTACCGTTGTGATTAGAACCCGAATGTCAATGTGCAGTACGAAAACATTAAACGTAGAAGTTAATTAAATCCTATTTTCCATCCCGTATGTTCACCTGTTCCCCCACACACATTTAATAATAACAATATTTATTAACTGCAATTCGGTTGTCACCCGGTGGCAGTGGTTATTTTACATGTATACAAAATATGAAATTGGTTACTAATAAATTTAAGTCGGGAGGGCAACATGAGAAGCATGTAGTGGCAACTTGAAATCTTGGGAACCATCTCAGCATTTGCTTATAGACACAGGGAAACCAAGGAAAACCTGTGTCGAGGTGGCCGGTCGCAGGACCTTCCGAATACTGACTTCTAGCCAGCAGTCCGGCATCTCTGCTTCCTCTTCCCTACGATCCTTAACACGTTTCAGTTCTAGCAATTCTGACCCAGGCGTTAATTACCGCATACTCGATGTGTATGGATAATGTAACAAGAAGCTGGCTGAAGACTAACTCTGGGCACTGACTCGAAATTAGACGAAAGTGCGGGTCTACACATCAACTCACACCGTACCTCCACTGCTTGCTACATAAGAGAAAGCACAACACACTGCCGTCACACATTCATGTGACGATTTACGTAAAATGTCTCAGATGACAGCCCTTACGTAAGGTACTGGACTTCTTACAACTGGCAAAAGGTGGTGGTACATAACACGTCATGATAAATATCTTGCCAACGACGGACGACTTCCAACTGCAGGTTACACACGTAATGTGTTCTGAAAGGCAGGTCTGGATCTGCTGGCTGTTTCAAACACTTCACTACGCACGTGCTGTAAGGCGTTCAATCGCGCCCAACCCATCTTACATAGACAAACTGCCTCCTAGCCCAGACAACACAAATTGGCTTACTCAATGTGTTCCCCACTACCACATCGCAACACCGGTCGGCAAACATACATGATGCAACAGTTGCTTAGTTCGCTGCCATTTCTTCTTACGAAAATAACTGGCCTGTGAATCGTGCAAACTGCACAACTGTGGGACATTCAATTTAACCTGCTCTTAAAAAAAAAAAAATTAGGATACGGTGAATTACTGCTGAAGTTCTGTTCCCATCCTCTATCTACAACTCGGAACAAACACACATATACAAAGGTACGGTACAATAATCATGTCTATTTTACATACGCATGAAATACTGGCCAGTCATCTCAGAAAAGCACATGGTGCATATGTTTTTGAACACAGAACTGAAAAATGGCCCATTAACGTTTTAAGGATCAGGCCGGAGGAGGAAACTGCAGGAGTTTCACGACGCGTATTCTTCGTCAGTTATTATCACGGCGCTATCATTACCGGCGAACCTTTCACGCATGGGAGATATGAACAAAGCAGAGGAAGTTACAGTCGAATAACCACATAGGAAACCGTGGTGCAGACGGAGTATAAATAAATAATGAAATGGGATGTGATCTAGGTGAGGATATCGCACAGTGGCGGGTTCATGTTAACAAAACCTTCTGCTTCTATGCAAGGTTGGCAATTTCTCGAGCAGCACAGCCACTGAACGACACCAACCCTGTGATACGTTGCACATACCTTGCTTTCCCATTGTAGGACGTCCTAAACGACCAAACCAACGAAGAAATCGCCTAGCCGTGGTGACATCGGGACGACAACCCGGCGCATCGCAAGGCGTAACAGAACGCTGGTGCTCCTGTAGCAGCAGCACAGTTCGACTGCTGGGATCGTGCTCGCAGCTACACGGAGACATCGGGCATTTGTTCGTGTTTCAGTCCAACGCCGGCTACAACCTTTTCCACATCTGTACGTTCACTACCGTCAATAGCACCGCCGGATCGAATATAAACCCATTATCATGGAACAAAATGGCAGCATTACCTTCAGCACTCGAACACCTGACGCACACTGCTGATTAACACACCGCGACAGTAGAGCATAACCACAAGTGATGATACGACAAAAAGTGCGGTATCTACTTAATACGTCGAACCGACTAATGGGCACTGCTGCACTGCGAACCAATAGCAGCAGAGCGCCACACGTGCTACTACGGAGCTACACTGCTAATGACACCACACAGTGTTGACCGCCTGACACTACACGAGCGTCTTATTGGCTTCCGATGCAAAATCTTGTTACAGAACGATGTTATCATCCACATCCACTGGTTCAATGTTCCTACGTCAGGTATTCGTGATGTGCGTATTCCTGAAAACCATTTCACATTGCACTCTATTGTTTCGAAACGACTAAGATTTCTTTTCAAATTAGGCTTGCATGATATTGTGTGCTTGTCAGTGAAGTTTAATGAACTCAGTACGTCAGTAAGTTTCTTTAGAATAAACAGCGAGTAACTGTTCGTTGTTTCTGCAGAATGCTAACTATTTTCAAGCAGCAACTAATGGGTATTACAAATTTCTGCCAATGCGTCACACATTCATACGGAAAGTGGTAAAATTTGCCAACACGGCTGTATAATCGGGAACAACCAGCTAGCAAACTACGATATCAGAATATCGTTCGCACTTGAAACAACGCCAGTGGGGATGACTCAACCGCCGTGGACACAACCCCTCCTTGCTCTTCGTTTCAAGTAGGCACTATCCTGATATCACCTTGTTTTATTGTGTTTCAACACTTCTCACCTAATCAAACCATATGTCA
>Ga0131853_10016837_pt1 | contig 13328 bp, 11 predicted proteins | sample TergutLab28metaG_FD_92764 | JGI IMG/M metagenome (GOLD analysis project Ga0131853, IMG submission 92764) | Labiotermes labralis P1 segment gut microbial communities from Petit-Saut dam, French Guiana - Lab288 P1 (version 2) (version 2) | ecosystem: Host-associated > Arthropoda: Insects >...
TAAAAAATGCCTTCTTTAAGCTCTGTGACATGGCATAGACCTAAATACTCTTCACTTACACAAAGACTCTTTGTTTTTTCGCAGTACTCAGAAAATAAATTTTCCACTTCATCTTCTTCCTCAGCGGAAAGCTCCGCAAAAAACTTTGTATTAAGAAGTATTTCTGTAAAATTTGAATATGTGTATACATTTACAGCTATTTTAATATTCTCATCAATAGAAGGGTCGTTAACGCTCTCCTCTAAGCGTAGTACAATTTCAAGAGCTTGCTTATAATCTTTACAAACAATAATACTACCAATCAATAACATTTTATTGTAGTTACTTAAGTTAGCAAGCTTTAAATTTTCTAGTAAAGGAGAAACCAACGCATATGAAGACTTTAAGTCATCCGTTAATCTATAGTTAATCCATGCTTTAATCAAATACAAAGTATTTTCTATTCTTTGGTCTGCATCATCTTCATAATTTTTTAGATACGCTTCAAGGTCTTTTTTTAATGAATTTAGCTCTTCGATATCACGATTTCCAGTTAAGTTTCTAAAACGCTCCATTAACTGTTTTCTTATGTCATGATTTATTGTAGTTTTCTCCATAAAAGTCCTCCTTACATATACATCAGCCTTCCTCTGGCAAAGTTGGCTTGCCTACACCTCCAAAAGGGATGATCGGTGTAACTACTGGTTTTTTCATTCTAGCACTCCTCTCGCTAGTATAACCACATATCAATGTGATAATAACACAAATAAACGGTGTTGTCCATAGTATTTATTTACATTGATTAGCCATTATACTTTTCTATTATGTAAAAAGCTAAAACCAAATTAAACCTTTGGCTTTAGCTTTTTATGTACAAAATCGTACTAATTTTAATATTATGGGGTTTCAGGTAGCTGTATAGTCCAATCCTCTGTATCAGTGTCGCCACTAGATTGTGTTCCTTCGCATGGATTTAGTGGCATACTCCAAACGCCCACATCAGTACCACCACCGGGTTGTGGGCCTTCGCTATTAGCAAACGAAACCACTGTAGAAAATGTAATAATAGTGCACGTAATAATTAGAGAGCCAATAAATTTAATTCTTTTCATTTTGGTTCACCCTTTCTTTATGTCAAGTAAATTATATTTTTTGATACGCTCAACCATAAACTCATATAACCAAGGTTCATTAGGCAATAGTTTTGCTATTACTAATCCATCGTCTTGACGGATTTCATCTTTGTAAAAAATGCCATTTGTTATTAAGTTTATTGCATACAGTTTAAACCAGTCATACTCAATACATAATTTCAAGGCATTTCGAGAGTGTTTCACAAATTGCTCATCTATATCTGCATAGCCTTTCTCTTTGTTTCTGATCTTTTCGTCTAAGCTCTGCAAATACTCTTCCTCTGTGCCTTTTTCAAAATATTTTGCATCTAATAGCCTAGATAAAACATTTGTGTACACACTTGCAAGAGTTTTTTCTTGTTCTGGGTAGCCAGTATAATCCTCTATAAGAATATCTACCAATATATCTGCAATTCTAGCCGTTCTAATGTAGTGTGGAATAAATAATAAGCTTGCACATAAAAGCTTTACATCGTAAACGCTAGTTGCTAGAAGTCCAAAATTTAAAGATTCAAGCATAGGCACTAAAATGTTATATGCAGCAGCTTTATCTCCATTAGCGATAAAGCCGAGGTAAGCATCAATTACATACAACGTATTTTGAATCTGCATATCTTCATAAAGTTCCAAAAACTCTTCAAGGTCTTTTTTTAATTCTTTTAACTTTTTTGTATCGTTGCTTCCGCCTAGTGTAACAAAAAACTCTTTTAGTGCTTTTTTGTGATTTTGAGCTTGCTCACTAAGCAGGATGTTTTCAATCTCTTCCGACGGTTTTCTTAATCCCATTCAATCTTCTCCTATCTTGTTGAATTATTGTCGAATTTTCATACTGATGCTATAAGTATATATCATATAGGTAATTTTGTAAACAGTAAATTTTGATTTATCGCAAGAAATATTTTCCAATGCAAATAAGACTAAGCACAGTAAGTGCTTAGTCGAAGCTTAGAAATTCATCAAATTATAGTTTCAGAGCTAAAAATTCATCAATAGCATCTTCGGTAATTTTGAGTGATTTTTTCCAGAAATTCTTATCTGATACATCTATGCCACATAGCAAACCTACATCTTTAAGTGTGCGATTTCCTGTAGCTTCTAAAATCTTATCGTATTTTTCGACAAAAGATTTTCCTTCGGATAAATACATGCTATACAAACCAGTTGCAAAAAGTTGTCCATAAGCATATGGGAAGTTATAATAATGTCTATCTGCGAAATAGTAGTGTGGTGTAGCTATCCAGGCGTATGAGTTTATTGTATCGGTATCTATATTGTTGCAGTATGCTTCTTTTATTGATTCTTCCATGATTGATTTAAATTCTTCTGCAGAAAGTGTTTCATTTTCTATTTTTTGCATAATAACGTTTTCAAATAAATACCTAGCATGAATGCCAACGCAGATTTGTATTACTCTTGAAATCATGTTATCAAGGATAAATATTTTCTCTTCGTTTGTTGCAGCCTTTAATGCTTCATTATGGACTAGGGCCTCGCAAAATGTTGATGCCGTTTCTGCTAGAGGCATTGGAACGTCTGTATTCATTCTTGAAAGATTTTCTTTGCAGTAATTGTGATATCCATGCCCCAACTCATGTGCTAGTGTTAAAACAGATGAGAAGTTTCCTGTGAAGTTTAGAAAGAATCTGCTTTCCTTGTGTGATGGAACTGGCATACAGTACGCTCCCGATCGTTTGCCAACCTTAGGGTAAACATCAAGCCATCTTTTTTCATATGCCATTTTAGCATAATCAGCCAACTTATCGCTATATTTTCTAAAGTTACTGATAACGTATTCAATGGCTTCTTCATAGGTGAATTTCATTTCTATAGAACCTACTGGTGCTGATAAATTATAGGTTTTTATCCCATTTTCATCGCCCAAGAGTTTAGCTTTGTGCTTTAAATATGCTGTGAATTTTGGTGAACTCTCTTTTATAGCTTCAAACATGGCATCTAGGGTTTCTTTTTCTAAGCGATTATTCTTTAACACCATATCAAGTACAGAGTTATACCCTCGCTTCTTTGCAATTATAATTGCCTCGCCCTTTATTGAGTTTAAGCTTTCTGCCATTCTTTTTTCAATCGGCTTGTAAGAATTGAACTCAGCTTCAAAAGCATTTTTTCTAACAGTAGGATTTTTATCAGTTTGCAATCGTCTAACTTCGGAGATTGTAAGCTTTTTCACTTCTCCATTCTCGTCAATATAATCTGCTGTTAAAGCACTTGTTTCACGATTGTATGACTTTTCCCATGCAGCAGAACCTGTTAATCTGATCTTAGAATAAAGCACCTCTTCTTCAGTAGTAAGCTTATATTTTGCGAACTCTTTGTATTCTTTCAAAACAAACTCATATTCTTTTAAATCTTCGTTTTGCTCGATTATTTCTGTGAGATTATCAATTCTCTTTAAAAAATCTTGGAATAAAACTCCTACTTTGGACAACTCGGCGTATATCGTTTGAATTTTATTAAGATTTTTAATTGCCATAGTACTGTCTGTTTCAACGCTTACTGTTAAATAGCAATAGGTGTATAAACCTAAATGATTTGTACTTTCATTTATAAAGCCAATGTATTTCTTGATTTTTTCATAAGGCTTATCTATAGAAATTAATTCTTCTTCTGTAAATCTTAAAAAGTCATCTTTGAATAGTTTTAATTTTTCTAAGTCATTTTTAAATTCATCAGTATCAAAACTTTTGTAGAACTCATCTAATGACCATGTGTAATTAGCACTCATGTATATCCTCCTTATGTATTGTTCGAATTTTAATTACTTATTAAGTATTATTTATTGATAAATCATACTTAATAGTAAATATTTATATGTATTATAAACTATATTACAAGAAATATCAATACATAATTTAAAATTATTTTTATTGACATTTATCTACAAACAATATAAAATTATATGTAATAACTAAACTAAGAAATTTATAAGGTGGTTATCATGACATTAGATCAACTTAAAGCTATGGGCGAACGCATGAAAAAACGTAGGAGAGTACTAGGATATACGCAAGAAGATGTTGCCAAAATGCTTGGTATGCAAACGAATTCATATACGCGAATTGAAACTGCTGTTACTAATCCATCCCTTGTAACATTTATAACTATAGCGGCTATACTCGATACCTCATTGGATTACCTAGTGCACGGGTCTGGGTCTATAAATGCAGAAACTTTAAAAAAAGTTTTAGGCGATATTAGTGAAGAAGATTTTCTTCGTGTAATTGAAATCTGTGCAAAACTAGCAAGCACAAAAAAGAATATTGAATAAGCTACTGTATAGCGAAAATTCTTGAGAGAGATTTAGCTATACAGTAGCTTGTTTTTATTTGCTTCACATTTTCAAAGTGAAATGCAAAACTGCCTTAAAGTAATATTTTTCAAGCCAAATACCATTTTTGTTTGGCTTGAATTTTTTTATTATTTCGTGGAAATTCTGATCTCTTTACCTTTCAATGATTTATTTTTAATAAATTTTTTTTAAAACCTATTGAAATGCGAACAAACATTTGATATAATTGTTAATATTCAGGTTGAACTGAACATTATTAAGGCATTATTTAAAAGAGGTGGTGAACATATAAATGAGTGATAACAACATGTTTGGAACTTTTATTAGAAAAAAACGCATGGAACTTGACCCATATATTTCGCTACGAAAACTTGCAGAGCTTTTAAACATTTCGCCAGTTTACATGAGTAATATTGAAACTGGCCGAGATTCAGCTCCTAAAGATGAAGTTTTAGTTAATCTAGCTCGTATATTAAAGCTAGATAAGAAAGAGCAAGAGTATATGTATGATTTGGCAGCAGAATCTAAAAAATATATAGCCATTCCCAGTGATTTGCCAGAGTATATAACAACTAATGAATATGCGAAAATCGCCTTGCGTGTAGCAAAGGATGTAGATGCTACTGATGAGGAGTGGAGAGATTTTATTGAAAAGCTAAAGAAACGAAGTAAGGAGGATAAACTTGAATGAAATTTAACTATTGTAACGATGAAGCATTAGAAACCATTGCAAGGAACGTCATATCAAAATATGACCCTGCTTTATTGAAAGGCCCTTCATCAATTCCTATTGAAGACATTATGGAGAAGGTGTATGGACTTACTTTAGAGTATCAATACATACGAAAAAACGGACGTATCTTAGGCGAAACGGTATTTGAGGATGCAGAAATTCCAATCTATGAACATGGGTGCAATGGAGGTTACAAACTCATATCTGTGAAAGCTGGAACAGTAATTATTGATGCAAGTTTATTACATGAGTGTGGCAGTAGTGGACGATTGCGTTTTACATGTGCCCATGAGCTTGCTCATTGGGTTATAGATAAAAAATATTTCATGCAACTTGGAGAAACAGCTAATTTATCTTCTAACGTGATAGATACTGAATTTGCTGATGAATTCTTAAATTATGATGCCTTATACAACAATGCAGAATATCGTGTAAATGTACACGAAAAAGCTGTACGAAGTTCTGACACCGATGATGCTATCGAGCGTCAAGCAAATCGCATGGCTTCAAGAATTTTAATGCCTAAATGCACATTAAAACCAGCTTTTTATCAAGCTTATAATACGTCTAATGTGGTTAGCGATCTCGCCGCTCTATACGGTGTTTCTAAACAAGCAATGCAAATTCGACTAGAGGAAATGAGGTTGTTGACATAGTGTTAAATTTATGTATTTTTTTGTTTCATATGTTCAGTTTTGACTGAACATATTGATTTTTAGGAGGGTAGAATGGAAGCTAAAATTTCCGAAGAAGAAATGTGTGTTATTATCGTGTATGGCATTGTGCCAGAATTCATGCCCCATATGGCATTTCGACGTGAGAAACACTACAAAACATCAAATAAAAAAGAAATTAAATGCCCATATTGCGGGGAAGTATTTAAGGTTGTTGATGTAACAGTAAAACTAGAGTTGATACGCTATCCTAAAAAAGCTAAGATACCCTTGAATAAATCCGTGTCTTGCACCAAATGCCATAATATGATTGGGATAATATATAAAGTAGCGTAGATGCTACGCTTTAGAGTATCTATATAAAATTAAATATGAACGAATAGACCATCGTATAAAAGACGATTAAACCATACCCTCACGGAATCTGTAAAAAGCACCTGAAATGGAGGTGTCGTGCCAACGGCTGCAGTATGGTGGATAGAGGTCATAACCGTTTCTGTACGCACACTTGACACAGGTGAACAGGTATCATTTCAAGGTGTATAACACCCATACCGAGTTTGCATAACTGTTAATCTTAAATGAAGTTTAACAGTTACAATGTTTACGAGTCCGACAAACGGCAACTTTTTGTTGCTGTCTTGTTGGGCTTATTTTATTTAGACAGAAATTTAAGCAGATGCCATAGACATCGCTCATCAAACAATAAAGATTGCCGTTTGTCGGACTCCGAAAGGAGTTAATATGACGGTAATTTTTTTATTTTCACATCGGCCTCGTTGCCGTTCACCGCCTTTTTCCATTCGATTTTAAACGCAGCAAAAAATCGAATGGAGGAAAGGTAAATGCAAAATTGGAAAAAGCATAGGAATTTTAGGAAGTTGGAGAAAACAGACGGATCTTTCACATATACGATCGCAGTGAATGGTACTATTGTGAAAGTTAGCGAAGAAATATACTGTGCATACGCTCAAGGCGGATATAAGATGGAAAACATGGAGTTTGGGCTTAAGCGAAATCGTATTCTCAGAGATTCTAAGGGCAATACAGTTAAAAATGAACACAATCAGACTGTTTTTCTGCCTGAACGCGAGATTTCTTTGGACAAGCTCATTGACGAAGGTTGGGAGTACCCATCACTAGAGCAATCGACAGAGGATACTGTTATTGGTCAGATAGAAATAGATAATTTGAATATATGTCTTGAGCTGTTGGACTCAAATGAAAAGGAGCTTATTATAGAATTATTTTTTAAGGGACTTACAGAACGAGAGTATGCGGTCAAGCTAAACATTACTCAAAAGGCTGTAAATAAGCGTAAGCATAAGACCCTTGGAAAACTTCAAAAATTATTTTTGAAAAATGGTACTCAAAACTGATTCTTGTAACCACCCTTTATGAGAGGATTAAATGTTCTCTCACTTGTACATTTTCAAACACTGTCTTACGCAGGCGGTCATATATGACCACAACCGAGTACGTTACCGCAAAATGCTGTGCGCGAGGATTGCTTTGATGGTTTCCATCAAAAGTAGGAGCGTCCGCACTTATATATTTCAAGCCCAGCCATCCTTGTGGATGGTTGGGTTCTTGGGTATATCAGTTCGGCAGACATAAGGCGTGAGGCGATAATGATACTTCCCTAAACCTTACCGTAAAAGGGCCCGCGATGTAGGATAAGTGGGGGATGTCTCCCTGTGTTTGAAATAGAATGCAGTCAGACTTCATGCTAGGCATAAAAGCCAAGGCTCGGCGATGTCAAAAAATTGTTAAAATAACAATCCATAAATCGAAAGCACGATATTCGATTAGCGGTTGGAATATAGCAGATGAGTGTGTCTACACTTCATCTGCTCCATCGAGCCGCTAACGAATACTGCACGTTAGCAAGGAGGAAATCGTCATCAGTTACAAGAAAATAAATCACATGAATGAAATTATTTACGAAATACCAGATAGTCAAAAATGTGCTATTAGTGGCAATAATGGCTTATTCTTATTCACCGCATATGGGTGCGCTCTATTTGAGCGACAAACCAATAGTGGCATGTATATCTATACAGCAGTTAATCTTATAGACAAAAGAATTTTGATAATTAGTCGCCGCAAGCAAAAACTTACTAAGCTCGGATTTGAAAGTATAGTGACTAAAATATACGATTCTAATGTAAGAGGCGAGAGCCGCTTCTCTGCAGAAGTGGAGCCTATTGAGTTCTATTATAGTAGAAACAGAGAAGACCATTCGTCTAAGCCTGATCTATATGAAATATCAAAACACATTTTCACAGAGGTTTTACCATTGCATGGCTACGGATTACGTGAACGGCAAATGGAGCTTGCTGAACACATCTTGGATGTAATAGGACATAGAGGTATCACCTTGGCCGAATCTGAGGTTGGCACGGGCAAGACCCATGCTTATCTTATCGCTGGGTTACTTGCCAAACGCGGCAGAATTAATGATTCGTGGCTACGAGGTCATTATCCAAAGCAAAGCTGGGGAGATTCAGCACATATGCCCGTTGTTATATCAACTTCCAGTATTGCTTTACAACAAGCTATTGTTTCGGATTACATACCTGAACTTTCTGAAATTTTAATAGCCCATGGTATCATCAACAAACCTTTGATTGCTGTAATACGAAAGGGCAAAGAGCATTATATATGTGAAGCTCGATTAGAAAGGCATTACAAACGAGTAGATGTAGAAACGCAAAAGCTTCTTGAACCTTATCGTGGAAGTGATTTGCAATTTGACCTGACTAATGCTAATAGCTTATCACCATACATTAAACGCTCTATATGCGTTTCAGGCAGATGTAGCGAAACATGCCCATATGCGAATAAATGTCGCTATAAAGCCTACATCAAAATGGCAAATAGCCCTGATGTGGATTTTCAAATAACAAACCACAATTACCTCATAGCAGACAGAATACACAGAGCTACAGGAAAGAGACCGCTCATTCCACATTACCAGCTCGTAATTATTGATGAAGCACATAAACTTCTACAAGCTGCACGGTCTATGTATGGTACTGAACTTAATAATAACGAAATTCCTAAGCTTGCACAAGATATTCATGCCTTAGTTCTAGGCAAATCCAACAGTGGTATAAATGTACATAAACTTGCTAAGAAGCTAGAAGGGCAGAGTAATAGGCTGTTTCAGAGAATAAATGACAATATTCCAGAGTCTGCTTTAGGAGATGATGAAGCTGATCGCTTTCCTGTTGTTTTTGATAAAGATGTCAAACGCCATTTGAGAAACATCGAGGATATTGCTCTAGAAACTATCCGTGCCTCTGTAAACAGTCCAATCCATAAACGAAAGAAGGATATACGAACCAAGGCACTTTGGAAACTTAACTCTATTGTTGAGAGGGTATCAGAACTGCGTAAGCAAAGCGAGAATATATACTGGTTAGAGAATCACCTTGAAGGTGAGCTTGAAAGTCAATCAGTTTGTTCTATACCTAAAGATTTATATATGCGGCTTTATCGTGATTTGTGGAATAGCGGTATCCCGATCATTCTTACTTCAGGCACGTTATCTGCCTCTGGCGATTTCACAAGAGCTAAGGAAACATTAGGGCTTAATCACTTACTTGAACACAAGCTGTTTAGCACTACAATGCCATCACCTTTTGACTTCAAAAATAATGCTTTGATATATATGAGCGAAAATACACCTTTTCCTGATAGTAGCGATAGTAGTTATATCACTGCAATTGCTGACGAGATCGAACGACTTGTTATCGCATCTCATGGTCATGCTGCGGTACTATTTACATCTTACAATGCTATGGGACAAGTACACGCTATTCTTAAAAAACGAGGGTTACCTTTTCCGTTGTTTAGGTTAGAGCGTGGCAGTACTAATGCGATTGAGCAATTCAAAAAGAGTGGCAACGGTGTTTTGTTGGCATCAGGTGCATTATGGGAGGGCATCGACATCCCTGGAGACGCCCTATCGATGCTTATAATCGTAAAACTACCATTTGCAGTCCCTGATCCTACTGGTGCTTATGAACAAGAACTATATGGAGACTTTGAAACTTATAAAACTAGAGCTGTTATTCCAGATATGTTAGTAAAGCTCAAGCAAGGTTTTGGTCGACTTATTCGAAAGATGGGCGACACGGGTGTTGTGGCTATTTTAGATAGCAGAGTCAATTCGAGAGGAGCTTACAGGAATACGGCATTAAATGCACTACCAAAATGCAGAGTTACTTCATGTGTAGTAACAGTCAAAAAATTTATAAAAGATAGAAAATCGATTGGTTACTTTTCTTAGAGCATATATGCTTACGAGCATACCTATAACCCAGATACATTTCCGATGTGTGCTGAAAGGCAAAGTAAAGAGTAAATACCATCAAGATTGTTGGAGGAATGTAGAAGATATGTAGCAAAGTAGCAACAAAAATCTGTAGCATCCTTCTACATTTGAAAAATGAAATTAAGTTTAAGGAGGATAAATAATGACAAGCTCACAAGAAATTTATAAAGTCGTTTTTAAAGACTATCCAGATGTGCTTGATGTAAAGCAAGTTAGCAGGTTGCTTAGTATAAGCACAAAAACAGTGTATCGTTTACTGCGTGAAGGTACGATAGAATCCTTCAAAATAGGAAGTGCGTTTCGTATTCCTAAAATGAATGTAATTAGATATGTACGTATTTTTGATGTATCTATGTCCGAAGAGCAAAGGGCATAAAAATTTCCTTAGTAAAAATGATTTTAGGGGCTGCATATTGTTGTCTAATGCGCTATACTGGATATATGCCAATAGTAGGTGGACAATATCTGCGATATAGGAGGTTGAGGTTTGAAATGGCAGACCATCTACATGAACTCGAAAGAAGTCGAGCCGCCAAAGGCGGGTTTTGCGAAGCAAAACTTCTGAGAAAAGAAAGAATTAGGGTTACAGGACATGTAGCTGAAGTGCGTGGCATCTTACACATGAAACTTACATGGACAAATATAGAAAGAAAGCGTTGCAGAAAATCCATATCTACCGGACTTATTGCTAAAGGCAATAGGAAACGAGCGGAAGGTATGTTACACGAAGCAATAAAAATGCAGGAAATTGAAGTAAATCGTATTAACGGCAAAGTTAGCCCAGAGTATATGCTCTTTGCTGATTTGATGGAAGAGTGGCTTGAAGTGATAAGGCCTGAGGTTAAGCTAACTACATTTGGCGGATATCAACTAAACGTTCAAAAAGGCATAATTCCATACTTTAGCAAGCAAGGTATTATGCTACAGGAGTTAACTGCTGATGACATCAATAAATTTTATGCCGAAAAACTAAAAGAAATTAAGGCTATGACTATCCACAAATTTCACGCAAACATAAACAGTGCGTTGAAATATGCTGTGCAAAAGGACTATATCTCCGTTTCAGTCATGAACAAGGTAAAACGCCCTAAACCGGACAGGTTTGTTGGCAAATTTCTTAAAGAGTCTGAAACAATCGCTCTTTTTGAAGCTGTTAAGGGTCATAGGCTTGAACTGGGGGTTATCTTCGGAGCATTTTATGGTTTGCGTCGTTCGGAGGTCGTAGGACTTCGCTGGGAGTCAATCAACTTTGAAGCAAACACCATCACCATTGAGCATACCGTTACGATTGCAAATGTAGACGGCAAGAAAGTTGTGGTTGCTGGTGATACAACAAAAACAAAATCCAGCTTTAGGTCGTTGCCTCTTGTTCCAGCAATTAGAGAAAAGCTACTTGAGCTAAAGGCAGAGCAAGAACACAACCGTGAGATATGTGGTAAGTCCTACAACAGGGCAGAAGGTATGTACATTTATACTGATGCTCTTGGCAATAGGATAAAGCCTGATTATCTGTCGGCAGAATTTCCTAAATTCATGGAGAAGAACGGTTTTAAACGCATACGCTATCACGATTTAAGACATAGCTGTGCATCACTTCTGCTTGCGAATGGTGTATCTCTTAAACAGATACAGGAATGGTTGGGTCATAGTGATTTTGCTATAACTGCTAATACCTACGCTCATTTGGATTTTTCATCTAAGCAAGCGGCGGCAGGAGCTATGTCATGGATAGGGGACACTTCTCTTGCATCGGTAGTAACAATTTCTGAACTAGAGACTGTTGCAAAAGAAAGTAAAGCAAAGACTATGTACTCAATGCAAGACTTACCTGATTACATGAACAGTCTTATTGTTTCAGGCGTGCCTATGGAAGCCATCATGTCATGGTTAAAGCAAGTAGAGCTTGACTTTGCAAGTGGCATAACTTGCTTATCTGAAAGTTTTTGCAAATTCAAGGAAAACAGCGGTTTTAAAGGCAGTACAAAAGCAGTTTGATAATTTTTCAAAATTTTCGAGATGTTTGGAATACAGTAAATACAAGGGCTACAAATAAGTTCTGGCAAACATTTAGGCAAACGTTATCAAAAGAATGCGAAAATCAGTCAATTCTTATGATTGTATTTAAAAATAAAAAAACACCCGTAAGCATTTGTATTTACTGGTGTTTATAAAAGGACGGAGGGTAAGGGATTCGAACCCTTGTGAGGTTGCCCTCTAACGGTTTTCAAGACCGCCCCGTTATGACCGCTTCGGTAACCCTCCATGTATATATTTACCATCAACATCAGCAAAATTTCCTTTTGGAAATCGGGCAAACATTGTGGGCAAACATCAAAAATATTTAGTTGTTAGCCTAGTATAGAAACCGCATAAATACTAGACTTTTCGAGGGTCAATGGTATAACATCCAACAGTTTTTCAAGCCCATTCATCTATAAAGTAACTCCATTTTTGAAAATTGCAATTTCTCTATAGCCATTAATTTCGGCATTTGTTTTTGTGCCGTTTGCAACTTCTATAACATAATCTAAAAGGCGTTTACCAGCCGTATCTAAGCTTTCGCCCGTTGCAACTGTGCCTGCATTAAAATCCATCCAATTAGGTTTTTGTTCAAATAATTTTGTGTTACTGCTTATTTTAATTGTTGGGGCAGGGGCGGCAAATGGTGTCCCTCTGCCTGTTGTGAAGAGTAGTATTTGTGCACCTGCGGCAGTCATGGCAGTTGTTGAAACAAGATCGTTCCCAGGGCCTGATAAAAGTGTTAAGCCTGTTTTTTTGACTCTTTCAGCATAGTCGATAACATCAACTACAGTAGCAACTCCGCCTTTTTGTATGCAGCCACAGCTTTTGTCCTCAAGTGTAGAAATTCCGCCATCTTTATTTCCTGGTGATGGGTTTTCATAAACAACTTGGCCTTGCTTTACAAAATAATCTTTAAAATCGTTTATCATTTTAGTCATTTTCTCAAAAACTTCTTCACTTTCACAGCGATTCATAAGAAGATTTTCAGCACCAAACATTTCAGGCACCTCGGTTAAAATTGTAGAACCGCTTTGTGCAATTAAAAAATCTGAAAATCTGCCAACAGCAGGATTTGCAGTAATTCCCGATAAACCGTCAGAACCGCCGCATTTCATGCCAATTATAAGCTTAGATGCAGGCA
>Ga0131853_10016838_pt1 | contig 13327 bp, 8 predicted proteins | sample TergutLab28metaG_FD_92764 | JGI IMG/M metagenome (GOLD analysis project Ga0131853, IMG submission 92764) | Labiotermes labralis P1 segment gut microbial communities from Petit-Saut dam, French Guiana - Lab288 P1 (version 2) (version 2) | ecosystem: Host-associated > Arthropoda: Insects >...
CTGCAGGAGGTGATTTCCTAGGGCATTGTGATCAAAAAATTTCGTATAAACATGTGTCCGATTTTGGACGGTTACGGAGTTACGGGCATTTTTTAATTCCCGTACACGCCCTCGTATGAACCGGGTTACGGAACCAGCTGGCCGGTGATGTACTCAACTTGGTGGCTTATCGTTTGCGTTGCAAGCATTATTTTTGCCACCTGACTCGCCCACCCAGCTGCAAACAGTCCAGTTTCCGTATCACGACACTTCGATGGTATGTAAGTAATGCGGGGAAGGCGGGTTGGGTGGGTATTCGCCTGGCAAGTGTATACTGCATGATTCAGCTACTACTACGTGTTCAAAAACCCTTATCACTTACATAAAGTGACTGTGCCGGCACCTGATGTGCAGAACAGTACGGCGATAGTTTCGTAAAGGCGTGGGCGGTAGAAGCGACAGTGTAGAGTTAGTCCCGTACGTATTCTCATCTCGGTGCTTCCGTTACGTTCACGTTGCCATTTACATTTTCAGTTGCAGAGTATGCCGATATGATTTATGTGTACGGTTTTTGTGACGGTAATTCAGTTCAGGCCGTAGCTGAATATCAGCAACGTTTTCCGGACCGTAGAATACCAACCAGAAGAGTGTTTACTCCAGTTTATCAGACATTGCGAGATACCGGTACACTTCCCGGCGTTCGCATTGCAGCCGAGCGAGATGTTAATGAAGGCGTCGATGGAGAAGAAGGTATTGTTCAGATGTTACAGAGCAGTTCACGTGCGAGTACGCGAAGAATCGCGAGACGTCTTCGTGTACCCCACACGAGAGTGGGAAGAACACTGCATGCAGAGGGCATGTATCCATACCACGTGCAGCGAGTGCAACATCTCGGACCTGGCGATTTTGCTGAGAGGCTGGAATTTTGCAAGTGGCTCAATGACAGTCGCGAGTTGCATCATTACACCCTGTTTACTGACGAATCGCAATCCAATCGCGACGGTGTCAATAATACAACTGTCATGTGTGGGTAGATGAGAATCCCCACGCCACTGTGGAAAGCAACTTTCAACAACGGTTTAGTGTCAATGAGTGATGTGCAGTTCTGGACGATCAGCTGATTGGTCCTTTCATCTTGGAAGGTCGTCTTACAAGAGAGGCGTACCTCAAATTTCTGCAGGAGGAATTGCCCCGACTTTTGGAGGATGTGCCTTAAAATAAACGAGGTCGTATATATTTCCAGCGTGACGGAGCTCCTCCTCATTCTTCACATGAAGTTAGAAATTTCGTGAACTATCGTTTCCCTGGGCGATGGATCGGACGTGGCGGTCCACACAATTGGCCAGCCAGGTCTCCAGGCTTAAGCCCACTGGATTACTGTGTGTGGGGATGGATGAAAGAACTGGTTTACAGTGTGAAGGTGGTAAGGCGAGATGAATTGCTTAGTCGCATTTTGGATGCCGCAGACAGCATCAGAAACAGCCAGCGGAAACTACAACTAGCAACCCGCGCAGTTCACAATCGAGCGGCAGCTTGATTTGCGGCCGGCGGTGACATTTTCGAAAACCAGCTTTAAGCACAGATCAGTTCAAATTAAAAGTAATTTCCCGAAGTTAACTTTACATTTATACTTTAAATGTATCATGTATTATGTTGGTTTATTATTTTGTTCCGTTTATTGTCAATAATTGTTACCTTCTATTCAAAGTTTCAAGCGGTCATAAATCCGTAACCGTCCAAAATCGGACACATGTTTATATGAACTTTTTTGATCACAAAGACCTAGGAAATCACCTCCTGCGGTAATGTCCACAAGTCGTGAAACACTCTGTATACATATTTACATATACATACAAACACACACGAATTTAGCATGTACTCGTGTTTTGCTTTCGGATACCTCGAACAAAGAATAGACAAATTCTTTAGATGTGCGCTCTTCAAAGACGTTTACAAGATTAATTCAGATTCACTTCAAAGAATTCTGACGATACTGTTATGACTATAGTCGTGATAGAAATTCTGGACGTCGTTTATCATTCCAGATTAGAAAGCCAATAAATTTCACAGGCTGATTCTGCCTCCGTCTTTACAAGAATGGGGAAAAAGGGAAAATCGACTCGGTGTGCCATGAACACTAAAATATCAGTCGCGACTAATATTTGCTCACCTTCCCTCCTACTGCTTAGTATTTGAGGTTATTAATTCCGTACATTTTGCTTGACATTCACTTGTAAAACAAAGTCAGTGCACAAATTACGAACGTACATAAAACTACGCAACATAATTTTATTTATGTTGGTAACTTGAACATAACTTGGTTTTAGAAATTACGGGTTAGTAGTTTCTATTTCGTAATGAAAGTAATTGGATGAAAATTGTGGCAGTTGCTAAAGTGTATATTCCGTCGATAAGATACAGGACTAAGTTACTAACTTCGCTTAAATAAGAACTCTTCAAGGAATTAAAAAAAAATAAGACCGCAAGAAGTCTAACATGATTTCTGAAATTGAGTTTAATGTAAAAGGTGCAGTGTGCTTGAAACAGGAACAAAATGTGAGCTCAAAAACAATAAAATAACGACGCTAAACACAACAGCACTTAAAGTAATACACGGCAGGGTCTTCTGGGTGGTTACTTAACTTACTCTCAGATTTAACACTTAAAATTCTACTTTCCGCCGACAGAGTGAGTTTGTGTGTATCGTGTTTTATCTCACAACAAATAGCTATTATTTTTTATAGAACATTTATTTGTTTTTATTATAACTTATTGGGACTGTGGGGATTCGCGGTAGTGCAGTTTATTGAGGCACTGCGCTACAAGCCGGAAGGTCGCGGGTTCGATTTACGATGGTGTCATTGGAATTTATCATTGGCATAATCCTTCCGGCCGCACTATGGCCCTGGGGTTGACTTAGCCTCTAACAGAATTAAGTACCAGGAATATTTCCTGGGGGTAAAGGCGGCCGGTGCGTAGGGCTGGCAACCTTACCACCTTCATGTGCCGATTGTCTTGATATCTGGGAACCTCAGCCTCCTGGAACCCTCAGGGCCTGTCCAGGCCTGTAATGGGTTTGCTTTTTTTTTTTTTTTTAATGGGACTGTACTTACTGTGCGATGCGAACCGGATCTTGAAATGTAGCCAACATTTATTTAATACAATTGTTTGAAGGATTGATTTCATTACATTAAACATTCGCCTACCCACATCGTCACATAAACTTCACTGATAACGTTCAGTACAATTGATACCCAAGACATAAGCCACGTTGTTTCACCTTCAAACCACTGAAGGGCCGCATTATAAAAGAGTTATGTTTTCTTTTATCTAAAGAAATATCTGCCCTTAGAGGATCAGATCTGTGAAGCACTCTCATAGGAGCCTTTCGCCTTGACTTTCTTACCGCTGTGCCATTTTACAAGGTATTTCAGAACAAGTTGACGGTATTGGTAGTGGTATATGTGGAACGGCCTAGGCCAAATGTTGAGTGTTTTGATGTTAAAACAGCTGGTATATATAATTGTCACGGTCCATTAAATGGTTCAATAAGTGGAAGGAGTTGACACATTTCGGGGAGTTGGGGGGAGGGGGGTGGAAGTACTTTCTCGCGTATGGAGCAAGAAACAATTGACGGGCAGCCCGCATGTTGCGGTCCGCAAGTTGTGTGTCTGTGACATTCGTTTACTCATATTTGCAACATACGTAAACAGACACGGAAGCAAAAAGCAGATGGTTAGATAAAGTGAAATTAAGCCTAATTTAAACACAGGGGGCCATGTTGGTAACGACGCGTATGGAGGTGATAACGTTACAAAAATTCAACTAACTGCAGAAAATAGTTCTGTAGTAGAATAAAATATCGCTGGAAAGAAGATATTTCCAGGTTTTGAGGAAAGGCATTTGGGTTGTGCACGAACTGAACTCGGTCGGTGTGTACTACAGTCAGAAACCGTAGGCTTGTGAAGTTAGCAAGACTGCGTCACACACCTGGAATTTGTAACATACGTCAAGTCACTGTGGGTGTGAAGATTTCTTCCAGCCTAGCAGAAAAACATGGTAGGATGTTTGAGAACGAGTTGAAGAGTGTATTTGGACCTGATTTGTATTGACGAGAGGCAGGAGAAAACGTAACGTCAGACTTCATAATTCGTACTGTTTATCAGATATTAGGCGGGGAATGTAGCACGCACGGGAGAGATGAGATTTTTGTCCCATTCCACTTCGCAAAATCCGAAGGGCAGAGACCGGGTTTAAGAAATAGGTTTGGCAAGAAGGCAGATAATGTCATAAACGGAAATAAATGTGGCATGCCGCGTGTATGTAAAAGAGCATTATTTCGTACCTTCGACGCTGGTAACCAATTGCTTTGCTCCAGTTTCTGTATATAACTCATTGTGTTATGAGCATTTCAATGTAAAATAATGAAACTTTTTTTAAATTTCACGCCGTACGTTATGACACTAATTTTTGCGCTTCATTTGTCAGGTGTTTTCGGAATACGAGTAGGCATGTGTATATATGTGTGTGCGTTTGTATATGTGTGTATATATATGTACGGAGTTTCCCAGGAGGAAAGATCAATATTCTGGGAGGTCATAGTATCGGTCATTCTAAGCAAAAATGTTTATATGAACATGTGTCCTATTCCGAACGGTTTCCGAGATAGAGCTGTTTGAATGTACAACCGCAAAATTGTTGATAAGAAAGAGGTATTACGTGTACGTACTGTTTCTAATACCGATATTTATTGTTCAAGTGACAGCGTTGGTACAGTTAATAATAGATGCTCGAAAATTCCACCGTCAACATCAATGCACTTTGCACCTCGTGTGAAGACATGGCGTGTTGTTCGTCTGAGTGCGTCTTGACATTCCTTTATGCAGGCAATAACATCCAGTATGTTAACGAGCAGTTCGTCTCGTGTATCCGCTTTTTTTCTGTACACTTCACTCTTACTATCAATGTGTGGTGCGGTATGATCGATGACATGTTGACTGTTCCCGTTATTTTATACGATCGTATGACAGGACAAGATTACCTAGACTTTCTGTAAAATGAATTACCAAAACAACTAGAGAATGTTCCTTTGGCTACACAGATTGCTATGTACTTTCAGCATGACGGAGCCCCCTCTCATTATACCCGACATGTGATGCAACATCTCAATGACACTTTCCCTAATAGGTGGATCGGTCGTGGCAGTACTATTAACTGGCCACCAAGATCTCCGGACTTAACCCCGTTAGATTTTTGTTTATGGGGTTTGATGAAGAATGAAGTGTAGAGAAAAAAATTGGATACACGAGACGAACTGCTCGTTAACATATTGTATGTTATCGCCTGCATAAAGGAACGTCAAGACGCACTCAGACGAATAACACGCCATGTCTTCACACGAGTTGCAAAGTGCATTGATGTTGACGGTGGAATTTTCGAACATTTATTATAAACTGTACCAACTATGTCACTTGAACAATAAATACCGATATTAGAAACAGTACGTACACGTAATATCTCTTTCTTATCAACAATTTTGCGGTTGTACATTCAAATAGCTCTATCTCGGAAACCGTTCGGAATAGGACACATGTCCATATAAACATTTTTGCTTAGAATGACCGATACTATGACCTCCCAGAATATTGACCTCTCCTCCTGGGACACCCTGTATATATGGGCGTGTCAGTGCTAGATACTACATGATCTCTCGTCCTCAGGACAGTACTCTAAACTGTAATTTAAAGTTCTGTAGCGTACTGAGCATTTGTTCTCTGTCAGTGGCTGAGTCTATGTAACGTCAAAAGGTTGAACTGGAATGGATATGAAAGGTTTACACTGTTGTCTAATTTGAGATATGGATTCTCTTCCGACATTTCTTTGCAAGGACTGAGAAGAATTACGGAAAGCCTGTGAAGGTGGACAATCTTTAATCCGACGTGGTTGATCTAAAATTACGAGTATATATCCCACATTCTTACCGTATTTCAGAATATATAATCGATAAATTTTCCTAAAACAAGGCGCGGAATCATACCATTTGAGATAAACTTATCTTATTTTGTCAGTTACTATTAAGAACACTTTCTCAGTTCTATGGGTTACGAAATTTCAGATTGAAGGTTCATTGTGCAAGGTGAATTGGGAGATATGTGAATAGAAGGGACCGCAGACTACGGTTCAAGAAAGACCATTAAGGGTAATATAATGTCTTTTGATATTACTGAAATATATGGCCTCTGATCCTGTAACAGTCAAAATTTCTAAGCGTGAATAAGTGCCTCTTTTTTCTGCTGTTGCAAGGGTTTTTTTTTGGTCTTTCTGAAATGATAATGCTGTTGGAGAACTACAGCACTTGCGGCGCTTCTGCTCAAGACTATAAATGCATGGAACAGAAATGTTCTTGAAAAGTCATTGTCACTCACTGAGCTAGTGAACAAATTTCCGATCTATATGTAACGCGAAAGTTCTGTATCGTATTCCAAAGGCCTGCTCCAGGACCCTATCCTTAATGAAGTCGGTCTACACCCTCCCCTTCTCTTCTGTAAGATGCATTTTAATATCATTCTTGCAAGTACGCAATGCTATTTGAAATAATAATAATAATAACAACAGGTTTGCCGTACATTAGATCAAGGCCCGAGTTACGGAAACCCATCTAACAAAGTGTATTCAGTGTACCGTAAATCAAAGGCATGACTTTAGTACAGGACATTGACATACACAACGAAGGCGTTACACGTACGCTATTTTTCAACACAGGCCCCTAACGGACGAGGCACATGTCACACCGTATGATGAGTTTGTTCATTCTGGGCACACAGAACGTACGCCCCCGTTGCATCAGGAAAGTGGTGGTAGCACGTCGGACGTCTGCATGGCAGGTGGAGCGATATCCCGTCACGTGTTGTTTCGAGGCGGCGAAAAAAATATAATAATTTCTGAGTGTCAAATCCGAATTGTATGGGGGACCGTGCCACGTTTCCCATCCAAATTTCTGCAGCTAGTTCTGAGTCGGCCGTGCCTTGTGCAGCTGGGCATAATCTTGGAGGTGATCATCGCTAAGAAAACCGGGTCGTTTTCTCGTGATGACCTCTCGCAAGCTTTTCAGCGTGGCACAAAACTTGTCGGCGTTAACTTTGTGTCCATGTTGCAGGAAGTCCACCAGGAACATATCAGTGAGCCGGAGAAGTCGGCGGTAAGCACTTTGCCGGCAGATTGTGTTACTTTGAACTTCTTCTTCGTGAGTGAGCCAGGGTGTGTTCAGTCCATAGTTGATCGCTTACTGGATAGAGTGGAATGGTGGGTCCATTCTCATCACCAGTGACCACTTGACGCAGACAGCTGTTTTCCTCTCCTTCACAACGTTACGGGAAACTGAGACAGGACATAATTCTTGCTTGTTTGTTATTGTCTGTAAACGCACGAGACACCCATCTGGCGTAGATCTTACGGTACTGTACCGTAACCACCACAGTATACTGCACAGTTCCAAGAAATAAGCAAGTTCAGATGCCATGAGACACAAACTTACACGCTTATCTGTCTCTACGAGTTCCTTAACGCGTCCAGTGTTGTATTCTATCGTCGCGGAGCTTCTTCATCCGCCACGTTTGCCTTTCATCACACTGGCCCTGCCAGATGCAAACGTGCTATACCAATTGGCAACTCGTTGGCTAAACATCACATCACTGTCATACACTTCCATCCGCTGTCGATGGATATCGACTGCCAACAATTCCCATGCCCAAAGAGCGTGAAACATTTCAGACTTAAAGCGAAACCACTTTTCCAAGGGGTGCACCATTTTGAACTGCGGGAGCTGTGCTGTTTCTGCCCATATGACTCGAATCACTGACAATGAACACGAGAGTGTTCTGTCCCATATATCAACAGCGTTTTAAATTTCAAGATACCCAGTAAAGTTTACCCTAGAACAGGCCATGAAGGCGCAGAGGGTGAGTGTAGGTATAGATTTACTGTTTCTTTAACCTAGGTGCTAGATGGGGGTTTTCAACGCCACGCCTCAGCCACTGTACCCCCGGTGAAAGAGACCCGGTACCCAATGTACAGGAGGCTGGCTGGGCCCCAGGGCCGGTCTGTACGGTTTAGGAAAGCCTCCCCCCCTCTGGGATTCGATGCCCGCTGCCCGCACCGTCCAGACCGTCGCTGGTCGCTATACCGACTACGCTATCCCGACCCACCAAGGAGTTCGGTTTCTCGGAAAATACGGTTTTTAAACTTTTTGTTCAACCGTTGTAGAAACAAATTTAGGGAACACAGCGATAAACGATAGAGACTGCTGCATTTGAAACCTTTGGCGATGAAGAAGTGTGGCATGTTGGACCAAGTTTTCTATACCTACGGATGCACTTTAAATTTCTGTTGCCCCTGACATTTTTCGAAGCTGTTTATTAATACCTTATATCGTAGGCCTAAATACGGGAAATACTGGCCAGTTACGGTCTACCGGACAGCTACGCCTACCTTAGCTTGGTCTGCACACGCGATTTGTCTTACAGTTTGCGCTGTATTTTGACGCTTTGAAAGTAGGACTCCTCGTTTTGTATTCATTCGTGAAGAGTATTGAAATTCCTTGGAATAAGGAATGACATTATGTGGGCAGATGTTTTAGGGAACTGAAGTAAAATGTTTTGCGAACTCTGGAGATACGGCGAACCGTCTGATTCTAGCTGATATTGTTAGCAAGCGTTGGGGTATGTTTTCTTTTTGTGTAATAGGTAAGATGCCCTTTACTGCGCTGACTGGAGAGATAGAGACTACCCTAATTTTATTGTGGCGCTGAATCCATTTCAGAAAGTGGGTTAATTTAAATGGAAATTAAGCTTTTTGTTACGTTCCTGCATCTTTCGTTTTAATAAAACACAGTCGAGAAATGCAAATAAATTCTTCCTTGACTCACATTATTACATTTTAATATATGTGGGACTCTTCCCATGTATGGTTCCGAGTGTCAGGGTCTTAATGCAGTTGTTTTTAACGTTGTGATATTAAAAGGAAAATATCTTTGATGTGAGTGCATGGACCAGATTCCTTCATGAAAAGCTGAAAGTCTCTCACCAAGTCAATTTTTCTGTGTTTTATGGATACCCCACGGCTCATTACCATATTCAGAATATTCTGTGCTGATCCCCACTCTTAAGCCATTTAAATGCAGTCAACAGTGTCGAACACCATTTTTTGAAGATGCACTTTAGCAATATTTTGCCATCTTTGCCTAAGTGTCTAAAGTTATCTCTTCCTATCTGCCTTACGTACTAAAATGTTGTCTGCGTCTCTCACATGCATAGTACCTACCCGACCATTCTCAATCTCCATGATTTGAGCGCGGTGACATCTTTGCTGAAGTTATACACAAATAACTGTTTTTACCAGAGAGTGCATAATTTCAACCAATTTTATGGGCGGTTCTTAGCGACACTGTAGCCAATCATATGTTATTTGTCGTTCTTCCTATTTAAGCCCAACATTTTAAATTTAGACACAGAAGAAACACGTTGCAGTGTTCATCATTCTGGGGATGAATCATGCATATTTTGCTAAGTAATACTTTTCATCCAAAATTGTTATACTGCGCAAACATATACAACAGCATGAAACTTGGCCCAGAAATGTCGACAGACTGTTCGGATAGTCCGTGCTGAGTAGATGAATGTCACTTTGTGACCATTTTTGGTGGGATAAGATGACTCCATTCTTTCGATGATGGTGATTTTCACGACATATACAGAACGCATGAAGATATAAGAAATATGTACACACGTTTATTTCAACCCCACTCCCCAACGCAGTACGTAGTCTTGAAAATGTTAAGAATTGTTTTAAGGGAATAGGTTACGGCTATTAGGAACTGGATTAAAGTGTCTGAGAATAGAGTCGATTGAAGAACTTGTTGAACACGGTATTGACCCAATGCATTCCATCAAAATGTGGGATGTTTTGACAAACTGAGTAACTGCACTTTTATGATACCGCCTGTAACAAAAAACAGGTTGTTTAGGTCCTCAGTAAAGTCATGTTAACTGTAAACATTAGGAATAGCGGATGTACATATATTATCTTTATAACTTAAATAGAAATTAAAATTTCTTCTTTTATTACCCAACAAATGCGCAGGGTATGATGTTAACACTTTTCTCCTCCTTATTACTCACCTACATGTTTCGATACATAAGCATCACCAGGGAGTTTCTTTGTGTACTGAAGTTACTTACTCAAGTAAGAAGCATCGCAGCCGGGATAAGCCTATCACCTTGTTACACCATTTCGCTATTACAGTATTATGCATCTTACTAAATAATTGTGATTCATTTATAGAATTTGGGTCCTCAGCGGACGTAGACTCAGATATTGATGATTGCATATAAAGCCAGCACACAAGATTGGCATTTATTGCGCACCCATAGTAATTAAGAAAACTTTAAGGTATGTAATCAGCTTGCTGTATAAAACTAAGTGATGTTTTAATATTGTTACCTTATTTGTATATAACAGACTTAGTAACTGGTAACATTTGTGTATAACAGACTTAGTAATTTGTGACTTTTGTATATAACGGTCGAATTCACCTCAATAGATTTAGTAACTTCGATATACAAAGAGACTCCTGGTGATGATGTTTATTCATCGAAAGATGTAGAAGTGTAATAAGGGGGAGAAAAGTATTAACATAAAACATTGTGCGTTTGTTGGCTAATAAAACAAGAATCTATACAAATGCAGGGTACACACAATTTCAAGACAGCAAATAAAATCGTCATGAAAGAAATGCTGATACCTTGCTTGTGCGTCGTCTGCGAGAGAAACTCTCCAAGTTTGAGTACCCTGTAATTTGTAGTAACCTTTGTTGTCCACCGCATTGCAACATGTGTCCCGTAAGGTCATTCGCCATTAACCCACGGAAGGCACAGTCCGCGAGTGGTCTGTCGAAACGAAGTCGGATACGCAGGTCCCCGGACGTTTTAGAACAATTGAAAGAGTGGTTACGTATTTGGTACCAACAGTTCCAAGATACCGGAAGTATCTTGCACGTGAAAACTGCAGGGAGCCCTTACGTGTCCGATGAAAATTTTGATCTCATACATGAGGTGTTTTTTCGCACTCCACATAAGTCGGCACGAGCTGTCAACGGTTTATCCGATTTCATTTCGACAGCCCACTCCATACTGCGTCGTCTGCGGATTGAGGGTGACTGAGCGGATAAGTCAAGCATTCACACATACCCATCAACACAGTGCTACCATCTACCGGGTACTTCGTGAAACGCTGAGAGTTTCTCTCGCCGGTGAAGTGTGTCTGTTTTTATTCGCAAGAAGATTGAAGATCGGCTGTATGCGGCTTGTATTTTGAGACAAATTCGCCTTCAGTCGACAGCTGGGTGTTACTGTTGCGATTTTTCTGAAGAGTTTACCTGGGAGATATGCTGCCCATTTGTAGGTGTAACTACAATACATATTGTCATTCTGTTTCTCTCCGACGACGCCATTGCAGATAGATTTTCCGCTGTTCCTAGGTGCAGTGTTTCTTGTTTTATCTCTTGACCTCTGCGTGGTGAGCTGTCCTGAAGTTGTAGCCACTCCGTAGAAGACAATGCCCAGGAAATGTTTGCTTCCCATCTTGGTCATGACAAGCACCATTCTCTCTGCCTCTCATTCATTCTCTTCCCTTCCCGTCTCCGCCTCGTCGGTTCCGCCTTCTGTTTGTTACGTAGTTTATCATGCTTTTTGTTAGCCCTTCCGAAGCGCGTTCCGTGTCTTGAAATGTTCGGCTTCTTGTACAGCATTACGATATATGCATGTGTCAGGATGTACGTCATACAATTCGTTCCAAAAGCATTGTGTTGCTTACTTATTCGTGCGTGATGATGCACAAATTGCAGACGTCCAAAGTGACAAAAGACGTCTTCTACTTGATTTGTGTCGTCTGGAGTCAAGTTTGCCCTTGAGATCGTACTCTGAATATTTTTTTAGTTTACCTTGGGTTAAAGCTTATGGAGATTTTTAAGAACCAGTATTGGTTATGTTTAACTTGCACGTGTTGTATAACGTAATTACTTGAAGAATGGCGTCGTCTGAATTAGTTTCAGTTTTTACATCACAAATAACCTCCAATTTTTCATTATAATACCAGTCTGTTTGTGCTGTTTACGGAAACAGTCAGTATTTACTGTCAGAATCATCGAAACACATAAACAATTTGTGTGGCAAAGTGCACTTTCTTAATTTAGATCTATTTGTCACTTAGCTTTGAACGGCTAGTGACATTCGGTTTATTCGTGGTAACTTACTAGTGTAATTTATGTTGTTGAAAAGCCACAGATACTTTTAATTTTTCAAATGAGGCCGGAAACATTTAACTGTTCTTAAATAAGAAATGAATCTCTACTTTCTATTTCGAAGCATTATGTAACGACTCTGTTAATTGCTGAGCTGAATAAATGAGTATGGAGCACTGGTGGAATGAATTGTACTGACAGGGGGAAACCGAAGTGGTCGAAGAAAATATTATCCGGTGGCGAAGTGCGGAATATTCTCTACCATACATTGCCGTTTGTATCACGCGCGCGCTTGTATGTGCCAGGAAGGGAGAGACACGTTGAGGGAGAGAGAAGTCGATGGTTTTTCTCAGCAGCGTCCATATAAACTCCCTACATCTTCTTGAGGCATGCGGCCTTTTCTAGTACAGGCAAGTTGTGGTCGCTTGTGTAACAAGTGACTGAGAGAAAGACTACAGTGAAATATACGGCTAGGTCATGCGGGAAGGTTACCAAATTATCCACTGGAAATGACAGCTCTGAAAGATGTTATTATTTGTAAACCTCTTTTCGTATTTAGGAACCAGGTTGAAGCCGCCTGTCCCAGGTTCGAACTCGGAAACAGGCTTTCCTGAGATGAAAGGGTGTTATAAAACACGTATAAATTTTTTTACGGTTTGCATCGGCAAGTCAACGTTCTGCTCACTCTGCTATTTCCGGCCTTGGGCTCTGCGCTTAACAACCATTGTTGCTGGTGTGCGGGGGTCGTATTACAGAATGGATGTCAGGTGGCCAACAGACTAACTGACGTTTGTGGCGAAAACGTTATCCACGGGATCACTTCGGAAATATCAAGGCAGCGAGCAGGATGTGAGTGTGTTCTGGTAAACCTTAAGTTGTTCAACTTACGTAAAAGAGGATTTTTCTGTAATTTCGTTTTGGCTTATCTTCCCTGTCGTCTCCATCCCCCCCCCCCCCCCCCCCCCCCCCCCCCCTTTTTCCTGCGGGCGCCCCCCCAACGGCGGGCGGAGGGCGGTGGCGCCCGCGGCCCCCCCCCCCCCCCGTCCGCCTTCC
>Ga0131853_10016841_pt1 | contig 13326 bp, 6 predicted proteins | sample TergutLab28metaG_FD_92764 | JGI IMG/M metagenome (GOLD analysis project Ga0131853, IMG submission 92764) | Labiotermes labralis P1 segment gut microbial communities from Petit-Saut dam, French Guiana - Lab288 P1 (version 2) (version 2) | ecosystem: Host-associated > Arthropoda: Insects >...
GAACAAATATGCTGGACGAAAGGAATACACTCTAAACACGGTGAAGCAAATAAAAAAAATGAGAAAACAGAAACAAGAATCCCCCCCCCCCCCCCCCCCCCCCCCACTGAGAAGTACGGAAAACGACGGCCACAACTACACCCACAGCTGCGCTTAGTTTATACGTATCTAAATTAGTACAAAACCAGATTTTATATCCACTCAATGTAATGCACGCGGGATCCCGAATGCAATAGTTACATGTACAGCACTATAAAGGATATGTATTTAATGGTTCTTAAATATTGAGCCTGATGATGACTCTCTGGAGTCAAAACATGTTGCGGTAACACATTAATTTTCTAATGTTTGTTGTGTTGACTGAACACATACTGTAAGTTTACAATAAATAAGTTTATCTCATGGCAGCTTACACTTTTTCATTTGCAACATTTTTCAGTTTGTTCATTCATTGGCATACACAAAAGGACTTCATATTCTTATGTTATGCCTTGAGTTCGGTTACAACAATACTCAACCATTATGGCCTCTGGTCACTCAAACAAGATGAAGTCATAATCAGTATTTGTGGATGGGAGCAAGCATTCAAGTGGTGTGATTTGCATTTTGCTGCCAATAAAAGTATGATAGATGATGATTATGATTAAAATGATAATTGAGGACGATGATTATGATGATGATGGCCACCAGACAGCATAGGCATGTTGACATAAAATCCAAACCATGGTGGGTAGCCTGATATCCCAGAACAAAACAAATTGTTTTGGCCATTGTTAAAAGTAAGGCTAATTGAGGGAAGACCAAAACATGAAGGAAAGATCACTCAAGTTCTGGCTGCTTTTGGACCTAAATGTTTCTGTTTAGAAGGCCAGTGACTTACTCCCTGTAGATGATGTTTTGCGCAGAACTCCTACATTAACACATGGTTTAGTCACCTATACTGTGTAACAGGTGGGCAGGGATAGTGAAGTGACTCACTATGGGCTGGATGGTCCGGGGATCGAATCCCTGTGGGAGCTAGCTTTTACACACACATCCAGACTGACCCTGGGGCCCACCCAGCCTCCTATACAATGGGTACCGGGTCTTTCCCCGGGGGTAAAGTGGCTGGGGTGTGGCGTCGACCACCCACCCCTATATAGCGCCGATGTTAGAGAAAGAGTAGACCAATAATGCTACTCCACCTCTGGGCCTACGTGGCCTGTTATAGGGTGAACTTTACCTTTACCTTTGACTGTGTAACATATGGATAGATGGATGGATGGATGAATGAATGGAAGGACTTGGTGCCAACATATGGCATTCTGTGTTTACTTTGTAAAGACTGTTTACTACTCCATCCTCTTACCACAGCTGGTCTCAATACTGTAAACATGAACTCTGTTGCAGCTACCTGTGTGCTGATCTTGTCTATGTCATTCTGTTCCCTCAACTGTTACTCGTCATCCACTGGTCACATGGAGTTAACAAATATGGCTGCCTTGCATCTTACTTCATTGGAATGATCCTGAGGGTCCTAGGTGAATAAAAAACTTTTATTTCTCCTAGCAATAAAAAATTACTCGTTTCTACTTGAACAGTTTCGACTTGGCCTCTAACAGAAATGAGTACCAGGAGTATTTCCTGGGGGTAAATGCGGCCAGTGCATAAGGCTGACAACCTTACCACCATCCTGTGCCATTGTTATGTAATCTGGGAACCTTAACTTCCTGGAACCCTCTGGGCACCTCGGACCTGTAATGGGACTGATTTACCTTTACTTGCACAGCCAACACCTTGAGAGAAAGCCATTGTGATCCTTTAAAGTAATTGTATCTACCAGCTGAAAAGGATTTGAGTGGGGCTAATGTAGTCAGTGTAACAACTCACTACAGTCTGGACGCTCCACGGTTCGAACTCTGTTGGGGAAATTTATTTTATCTTTCCATACCTCTCCAGACCGGCCCTAGGGCCCACTCAGTTTCCTCTAGAATGAATACTGGGGCTCTTTCCCAGGGGTAAGGTGACTGGGACCTGGAAATGACCACCCACCCTATCTAGCATGTAGGTTAAAATGAAGCAGAACTATGCCTGCATTCCCCCTCTGTGCCTGTTATATCATATGGTGGGGTGACCTTTCTCCTTAGTTGACCAGCCATGACATTAAAAAAAGAGTAATTTTTTTAAAACTATGAATCATTCTTTCCATTACACCAATTTCCTTGATTACAACATAACAACAGCATTATGAATAATATTAAGGATTATTTAAGTCTTTTTGGAATATTATGCCATGTTAACTGGTAAGTGAAGGCTAACGGTGTTTTCAGACACGGGTGAATATAGTTGGCGTGGTGTAATATCACAGATGACTTGAATCTCTGTAGGTGTAAGTAATTATTACCATTACAACAGTTTGCTCTATTATGCTACAAAAACAGCAGTTCAAATGATACGAAGGATGCTCTAACATTAAATGCATTTTTACCTCTCTCTTCCAGGAGGAGAGACACGGTTGGGAGTCCCGGCAGTCATAAAGTTTCCATATTATGATACAGTTACTGATACTCAGAAGTTTCCTTTCAAAACTTTATGTATGCTTTCTTCTTTATGTGCTCACTGTTTGGCAAGCACAGGAGCTAGACTGCTGTTTGAACGTAGGTACCTTGAAGCAGACAAGTGGGATATACTGAATGCCTTCCCACACCTTTCAAGTAATAAAGCAGAGACACAGTTGACTGAAGGGAGCAGTGAAATGTCCCTCTCAGGCAAATACACTAAGGCAGGTAAATTTGGAATTGAAAACGCTGTGGCTGTGACTGATTCTCTCGATGATGTCAGAAACAGTAAAGGAAGGTACTTACATCCAGTGGCTTTATGAGCGTTCCTATTTAGATGCAGATTGCAAAAGGATTGGTCCATAAAGATTTTCACCTGGAATAGGGTGTTGCAAGAAGAACAGTATGTGCAGATTGTTGTCTTGTGTATGATGACACCATGTAGTCTTGTAGTTGGACATGCAGATAGTCTTATATATGACCATATTCTGTCACAACCCACAATACCTCAGTCAGAAAAACTGCCTTGAAACTTAGCAAGAACATTATGTAGTCTGTATAATTTGTTAACACTGAAGGTTTGACAGTGTTGTCACAATTATGGCATGTGTGACATTAGGAAGGTTAGGAGTTCAGGTCTGTGCTGTGGGCCCTGGCTATCCTGGTTGATACACTGTATGATTTGTAGGCAACAACAACTTCTGTTCCGTTCCATAGAGACAATCATAATTATTATAAAGTGCCTCTCTAGACTGTGCAGTACACACACGCACCACGGGCAAATATGCTACCATAACACCAACTACATCCATATCAACAGACAAGATAGAACCATTTCTGTAATTTTATCCAAGCACTGTATAGAGCTCCCTGATGATGGATCCCTTGTGATCTAAAACATGTTGGAGCAATTTTAAATATTTTTAAATATTTTATAATAATTCTAATTGTATATACGAATTATATATTTGTTAGATAATAAAGTGTTTTAATCGTCATTGATGCACGGTACAAACATGAAGACCGTTCCTGTTCATATTTCATTATGATTCACACATCATTTGACGTTTAATAACCCCAATAGTTGCTAGAGAACTGTACAGCAATTATCCTTGAATATTCGCTAGTTAAACTTTTTCATATATTCAGATATACTGTGCTGTGTACTCTGCCCTATTAAGAAGTTAATACAAATATTTGTAACATATTTTGAGGCTTTCCCCACTCCCACCATGTAAAAGTTAACATGCAGATACTGGCTGCTGCACTCCTTGTCTCCTTCTAACACCTTGGCTAAAAATGAGTAGGACTCTCCCTATACGCCTTCATGACATGAACAGAGACAGCTGTACCTTCACCTTTACCTGTATCCATCCAGAGTCAAATTTTTCATTGTTCTCTTGCCAAACAGTGCTAATTATACTGCAACTTAATTTAATTATCAGCATTAAAGAACGTTACATATCAGTCTGACATTCAAATTTTTCATTGACATAATCCTGATCGCACTCTGGCCCTGGGGTCGACTCAGCCTGTAACAGAAATGAGTACTAGGAGTATTTCCTGGGGGTAAGGGTGGCCGGTGCATAAGGCTGGCAACTTTACCACCATCCTGGGCCATTGTCATGTAATCTGGGAATCGTAACTTCTTGTAACCTTCTGGGCACCTCGGGCCTGTAACGGGACTGATTTACCTTTTTTTTACATATCTGTCTAGTTGTAAAGGATTACCATGTTTTACATTTCACAACAACTATGGCCTATATTTCTCACAGAGGTTAAGTGAGAAGAAAGTCAGTTTTTTAGTTCCAATTTTCATTTCTTGAAGATAAAATATCCAAAAATTAGGCACAATACATTTTGTGTAATAAACAACAACACAGACGTGTTAATGTGAAATTAGAAGGCATAAATTTGAAATTACTGAAGGTTTTGCGTAACCATTAACAGTACGAGGTATGATTTTCCCCTTGCACACCATTAAGGCATACAGTAAGATTAGAGTCTTTGTTTCTGTTTTGACTTATTGAGGCTGTTTAGACTTTATTTTTACATTCGACATCAAATACTTTGGCAAAATAAAAATATTTACAATTCAGGTTATTGCACCTGAAGGCAAAAGGGGCCTCCTGATTCTCAGAGCCAAGGTGTGTCTGAGCCGTCAATGTCCCATCCGTAATCCAACTACTCCACACAAGCCCTGATAGTGTCCAGTTAATTCTCACGAATTTTCCTAATATTTTTATATAGCATTTTACTGCTACTACTATTACTACTATGGTGGTGGTGGTGGTGGTAGTAGTGATGGTAGTAGTGGTAGTAGTTGTGGTGGTGCCATGTGTTCGTTTTTAGGCCCATTCGCAAAATGGAGAAAAGCGACTTGGCCTTGTCATGTCTGTCTGTGTGTCCATCTGCATGGAACAAAGCTGCTCCCACTGCATGTGCTTCCATGAAATTTGATATTCGATGAGCTTTCTAAAATCTGTTGAAAAAATTCATGTGTTATTAAAATCTGACAAGAATAAATGTTACTTTACATGAAGACTGATGTACCTACATCATAATATCTCACTAATTTCTTCTTAGAGCAAGAAGTGTTTCGGATAAAACTGGTAAAAAAAAATCGAAACACACATATTCTGTTCAATCCCTTTCTTTCTGAAAATCATGCCATTTATGAGGTAATGTGGAAAAATATGGTAGAGCTAAAGAGGCCATAGATAACAGTATAATACGGTGCATGCACACTTCATGCTGGATAACCAAGGTTACAGATACATACTCAGACTATTTAATACTTATTGCTTGTCCATGTCAACAAGGGTTATGGAGTCACACTGCAGTGTTATGTTACACATATATTGCCTGTCTTGTTAGTACAAAGTTTATCAGTTTTTTCCAATTCTGCAACACCAAGTAGGTTTATCCTGCACCTAATTTCTATTTGTGAAGTTCTTGGTTGATATCTGTTTTCATCATCAGGCTTTTGCAGTAAGTTTTCATGATTTACTTAATTCCACCCAGACCACAGTTGGAACAGGGCCTACTTACAAACATATGCTGACCTGTCCACCCTAGTTCGTTTCCCACCATCATCCTCTTGTCTCATTTGATGCTAAATGGCCCAAACATTATAACCAAACACATTGTACCCAAAAAAAAGACTGAACTGACAAACTTGAGACTAGGATGATGACATCCATAACAGTTTGTTGATGTTCAGAGAGAGAGAGCGAGATTTATTTTATTTATGATGTATGTTGTTTGTGCACATATAATGACTGCTTCATAGCCACAAGACTTTCTGAAATCTTCCAAGCAACATTAAATCATAACACATAGCATTTTGAAAAATGAATGCCAGTTACTATAAAACAAACAAGAAATCAGTGTGTTATTTTAATTAACATACTCCCAGCAAATGAATGTAATTATAAGAAAACCAGCTTTTCTTATTGTATATCAATCCATTCATTTTAAGTCAGTTTGCAGTGCTACCTATAAAAGCAGGGCTTTGTATGATCTGGAATCCATCTCTTTGTGTTCAGTTGTATTCACAACAGCATGATTAACAGTTGTACCCACAAGAGAAGGCCCAGAGTTTAAAAATAATGGACTCAAACCTAACACATTGTGCAGGATCTTTGAATGGTCAGTTCATGGTTACTCAACTGGTCAAAATATTAATGCTGTTGTGGTAAATAAAGGTTCATCTGTGTGTGGTATTTGAGGTTCTTGCAATGATGACTCTTATAAATTTACCATCTCCTGAGATGCTGCACTGTTTAGACTAGGAGTTCATTACCCACATTTTGGAGGAGCCTGCTGCCTCCATCTTCAGAGATAGACAGAATGAGCTAGCAGACTACACAGTACCATATCCCACAAGACAGTAATCATTGTTCATCACCACATTTACAAAATGCTCACCAGCGGCCCATATCTTGAAACAAATGGACTCAGTCCACACTATAACAGACTATTTCCATTAGATCCAGTTTAATACCGTCCTCCCAAACATTCCAAGGTCTCTGAACAAAATCCACAGATAATTATAATTTGCAACACAAACGTTCTCAAAGCATGTTCTTTGTGCTCAAAAAGTTTAAGGTTATAAAATAATTTTCACACAGGACTTCTCAAACATCCTTCAATGTGATGACTTAAACATGAAGATCCATACTTTAATTCCTCAGTAGTAACAAACAGTTTAGGTAAAGTACATATAATGTAATATTGTGATGCATTAGAATTTACCACTATTGTAATGGAAATTAAATAACATTTTCTGTCTATTATTGAGCTACATGTTAATGTCAAAAATATAAAAGTTTTTTTGAGTGCTAAAAAAAAGCAGTTTTAAGATGAGTATGTCACTGACAACAATACAACATATTTAGGTCATCATATCAAGTGCCTGATGTTTTTTTTTTATTTTAACTGAGTTTGGATTCTCTCAACAGATATTTACAAAATCCCCAATATCAAATTTCACGGAAATCCGTCCATTGAAGTTTGCGCTGATACATACAGACATACAGTCATGCTAAAGCTAACAGGTGATTTTTAGTGACTGTACAAATGCACCTAAAAAAGTGTATAATTTTTGCTTCATAGGGAAATGTGGTTCATTTGTAAAACGTGAATCATCCAATAAAGAATTGCATAACACACATTCGTATCACTATACTGCATTTTATGTGAAGGTTATCTGATGTACTTTAATAGATAAGTTCTTTACAAACTACATCAAAGGAAAGTGGCAGCCCTGCCTTTCTTATTGTTCAAGCACATCTTAGGAGTCCTGAACAGATTTTCTAGAGAACTATGTACATTCTCCAGCCCATTAAGATCAAGGATGACAGTCCAAAGATTGGAAATATGTTGTTAGTAATGAGTGTATGTACACTGCACTTTCTGGTCACATCAATTTCACAGCATGGCAAACTATATCTTGAAAATTCTCTGCAAGTTCAATACTATTTACCAGAGGATAATGGGATACCTGCTACTCTTCACAGGCTTTAGAGATTTCTTTTCACAAGATTTAAGCTGATGTGCAAAAATCATTCACCAGAGTTTGGAAAGTGTGTTTACAATAGCAGAACCACCGGAACAAAGAGAGCCTTTGTATAGCACATGTAGATTGCCTGTGATTGGTTTCAGATTATCAGTCATGCCATTCGAAATGTTCCATACTTTTGCAAACTACTGACTGCTGACAGTTCCAGCAGAAAGGTTTCTGGTTTGGGGAGAGAAAATACTACATACAGAATTATAATAAGTGCAAATTTTGAAGTTTTCTTTTCATCATTTATGTTATGAAAATATTTGGATCTGGAAAACACCTGGTTCCAGAAAGAAAATTTCAGGTGCCATTGAAGTCTGGAGTCACCACTTCCTTTTGTCCCTGTCCTCAGTATATATTGTACATTTATCACAAAGTGGTGGCCAGAGGACTACTCATACAATACGTAACACCACATGATGTAACCATTTACAACATGGCCGATGGACCATGTTTTAGAGACTTTGCTTTCAGTGAAGGCTGCAAGTCGTACAAATTATGCAAATTTCAGCTTTTGATCTTGTGTGTTATGAATATGATATATTAAGGACTTATAAATTGGAACCAATGTTACAGAGAACATAGGCTTCATTTTCAGAGTACAAAGTGACACATTTTATACAAAAAAGAAATCTACTATGAAGGTTGGGAGACAGAAATAGGTTAAAGGGGCAAGGGAGCAGGGACTGATCAGCGAGAAGTTCAGAACACGTGCAGGTACTCTGTGACAGCAGAAATGTAGTTGGTGTGCATTAGCATGGGAAGAAGAGACTCTGTTGTTACTGGCAGTGCTGTTACTACCCTGAAAATGGCAGCAATATGTTTTTAAAAAAATGTTATGTACCAACCAAACTGCAGTGAGTTCATACAACTGCGCTCAACGCCCTCGTTGAGCGAACAGGCGAAGCTGAACATGGGTTTGAAGGATGTTTGAATTCCATGTATAGATGGCACTTGACTTCCAAGTTATCGTAGAGTTACTCCTCCATGTTGAAAAATCCGTGCAGACGACAAGTGACAAGCAGTGTCGTGATATGTGAATGGCGATAGAAAGAAATTGTAAGGATTTCTCGTGACTGAGATTTATTAGACAATGGATCAAGATAAATATGTGTATAATATGCAGTCATCTTCTGACTTCTGCGTTACTGATCCAGATGGACGACTGAAAGTTCTAGCGGACTATGGAAACTCGGTAGAAATAGACAACAACATTCCGCCTAGAAGGTGTGGGTTACTTACGGTTTTAATTTGATGGAAATATGTATAGCATGGTTTGTACCATAGCCTCAGATTTCCTGGTTTGTTATACACATAAAGTGGTCTTCGATTACAGTTTTATACTCGTGTCGCTTCCGCTGTGTAACTTAAGTCCTGGCTTAACCATGACGTGGAAAGTTCGGTTATGGGTGTGATTTAAAATAAGTTGTTCAGTTTAATGGGGATATCATCTTGGTAGTTACACGCACATAAGCCTCGTTAGTTTAGGTTGTCCGTGGGATTGTGTGTAGAAAGGGAAGATTGTGGTATATTTGACAACACATTTATTTACTGCTAATAATTAAATTGGCAAATATAACACTAGAAATAATAACAAACTTCATCACGCATTAACACACTTGACAATATACAACAAGGGGCCAAATATATCGGGCATTAAAGTATTCAACCACCTCCCACAATGTTTAAAAGCTTTAGTTCATGATCCAAAGCATTTCAAAAGTTACTGTGTCATCATTCTTTTTACTCGATGGAGGAATATTATGAATATACGGAAAACACATTATGAAACTGATATATTCATTTTATGTTTACTACATAAGTCATTACATATGTCATTTATTACATTTATTAATTACTACAAGATTAAATTGTTATTTATGTACTCTTAGATATTTAGACAACTGTCTTAAATGACAGAAACTTTTTACTATTATCATATGACTATTTCCAAATCTATGGCGTGTATACCTGTATATGGTACATAGAAAATAAATAAATGAGTAAATGAGTATACGTTCTTCAGCATTGCAGGTTGAAAGGGGGGTGGGGGAGGCATGTGGAATTCCCAACTTTCGGTTCTGATTGTTGCAGGTTGAAAGGGGGGTGGGGGAGGCATGTGGAATTCCCAACTTTCGGTTCTGATTGCATATTAGTACGTATGCAGATCACATTGTGAATGTTACAGTTTTAGAAAGTGTAACATGTTACACGTCGTCTGTAGTTTTTAGTATATGTGGGTTGGATATTAAAAATTGTAATTTTTAGGTTATGGTTTTCCAGCTATATTATTGCGACTTGCCAACCATAATCTCTTGAGCCATCTGCATGTCTGAATTTAGAAACCACTGTGATCGAACAGTTTTTGTCTTGCTGCTGTCATGTACTTATATTAGCACCTGTTTACTTTCACCTTTACACATCGTAGCAATACTGTATGTAATGTAAGCTGAAACAACATTTTAGTTAGAATCGTTTTTTGTTGGGTTGTTTTCACATTGAAGACTCTTGCGGTAATTTCGAAACGTTGGCTGTGGAACTCCTTTGACATGAACACATAACCCTAACCCAAGACAAAATTGCACATACCAGTAGGACATAGAATAAGTTCTTTTTTGCAGTTTACAGAAGGTTCCATTCCATATCCATTTACAGGTACAACCTAAGGATATGGAAATAGTCATATTGTGATGACACAGTATATCAGTTCAATTATGGGTGTCAAATTACAGAATACAGTTATAATACAAAGATTACATAACAAAATATCAATTATAATATTAAAACATAACAATCTGGAATATATATTAGTTATTAGAATCAAAATATTCCTCATTAGAATAAAATGAGTTAGAAAGAAGAAACCTCTTTAAGGCCAATTTAAAAACTTGTATTTCTTTCGCCACATTCTTTATGTGAGTGGAAAGATGATTAAAAATTTTAATTCCTGCTAAATGAGCTCCTTTTTGGTATTTGGTTAAATTAGTAATGGGAAGATGAAAGTTATTAGCAGATGTAGCGTTGGGGTTATGGACTTCTAAAATTATGTGTAAATAAATGTTTCTTGTTCGTCACTTACAGTACAAGCGAAAATATATACTGAGAATAGAACAGTAACATTTACGTTGTTTTAAACAGTTCTCTACATGAATCCATTTTCTTCAAATTAGTCATAATTCTTAATGGGGGGTTTTTTTTTTTTGCATTCTAATATTTTAATACTATTAGGGGTGTTACCCCCAAAAACTATTCTGTAGGGTATGATAGAATGTATGGAAAAAAAATAGCATTCTTCAACCTTTCCTAGACAACACTGCTTTTATAGTTCTTATTGCATAACACGCAGAGTTCAATCTGGAAATTAATTGGTCAATTTGATTATCCCAAGTTAGAGTGTCATCAAACACTAAACCCAGAAAATTTGTATATGGAACATTAGCAATAGCCTTATTAAAGCAGTTAATATCTAATGTAGTGTCAGTGCAATGTTTAGTTAATATCTAATGTAGTGTCAGTGCAATGTTTAGTTAATATCTAATGTAGTGTCAGTGCAATGTTTAGTTAATATCTAATGTAGTGTCAGTGCAATGTTTAGTTCTAAATTGTAAATAATACATTTTATTAAAGTTAAGCGATAGGAAGTTGGCTTTATACCATGAGATTATATCAGAGAGTGTTTTGTTAAATGCTTTTTGAAGTCCCTCTTGATTAGAATTAGTGAAGTGGATGATCAGTTGGGCAGAACTTAATTTGTTGAGATCCTGATGAAGGTGTTGTTCAAGATCAGCACATATTCTAACGTGTTAATGGTTTAGTAGATTTTTCATTATAAGTCAAACTTTCAATGCTACGCTCAATTCGTGCAAACACCTCCGCCATCTTGATGTGCACAAAGTATCTCAGAGTCTCATATGTAAGAAATGTTTTCTTAAGTAGCTGATTTTAAAACAATTGATTTGGGTGCTTGAGCAGGGCCAACTTGAATTTTGGTACTTGAGCCAAATATTGAGGCTACTTGGTAATTGTAAGAATACCAGCTAACACAGATAGTTAGTAGTCAATAGTTTATTGATGTTCAAGTGATCTACCGAAGGTACCACAAGGAACCTTGAGACATAGAAAGAGTCAAAGAACTTATACATGTATAAGTGTGTGTGCATATGTTCACTTATTGTTGTGAACTATAACATTGTCATATAGTAAAGTTAAAAAGGTAACAATACAAAATATAATACAGTGCCTAACACCAAGAAGAAAATTATACAAGTCTTTTTTTTCATGTGGAATTTAACAGAGTGTTAATGTGTACTGTTATTTGTCAGGTATTACAGGTCTGGCTTGGAAATGGTTAGGATGGCTAATGTGTACCTTGATGAAGGCAGTTTGGAGAATGCTTATATTTTATATATGAAATTTATGACGTAAGTATGTAACATGTTAATACTGAACTGGGTTTGAAACATTCAGTGATATGATGATATCACAGAGATAAATGTGGCAACATAAAGAGCCACTTTTATGAGACATATGTGCCTGTATCTGTTATTTAAAAATTTTACGTAAGTCTGTTGGTTATGAAGCATCTGTTTTTTGTTGTACTTAATGGGCATTTGGTTAATTGTATTATGGTTGAATGGAAGTTAATTAGCACTGAGTATTGCAAGATCTTTGTCTTTGCAAAAATTTTATCTGCCACATTCATTCTTTGTCACTATTTTACAGTTGTACTTTGCATGAGTCTATGGCCCTGGGGTCGACTCAGCCTCTAGCAGAAATGAGTACCAGGAGCATTTCCTGGGGGTAAAGGCAGCCGGTGCATAAGGCTGACAACATTACCGCCATCCTGTGCCATTGTCATGAAATCTGGGAACCTTAACTTCCTGGAACCCTCTGGGCCACTCCAGGCCTGTAATGGGACTGCTTTACCTTTTGTCTTTCATTTTGCATGGGTACCTATGGGGGTTAGTGATCACATACCGGTATTCCCAGACTTGCATGGTTTTGACTTACGTGACTTTTACATTAACGCAGTTTCATGTGAAGTTTTTGAATTGAATTTTGTAGACAAGACAAAGTATAATGCAATTGGTTGTCTACAAAAAGAACAAGATTAAAGTTAATTGAATTTTGTATTTTTTAATTACAATTAACAGCAGAAACCAAACCTAACAAAAGAAAGGGGAAAAGTAGTGTAATGCATGTATTCTTCAGATTGCAACTGAGATGTAAGTTGGGGCAGTCTGTATAGACTTGATGGTTTTAAATTATATTTACTGGACGTTACTAGTCTTATATGTAACATAAACACTTTTAAACTATCACAGATTTTGATTTTATGTTTTTTTAGTGGCATGTACACAAACTATTCTAGGTTGATGACTGTGTTAGTCAGTGTATTGTAAACATATCGAAAACATGTTATGAACTCTGTTTAATTGTAAAGCTGCAGCTTCAGATTTTAGTGACATATAATTTGGGACTTCTTGATAAAATAAGATGTTACTCAATTATTACACCAACCACTGCACATATATAAAATTTATAAAATTTACACATTAAAACATTAAAAACGCTCCGACATGTTTCGGTCCTAAGACCATCATCAGGGAGCTATACCGTCCTTGCTAAAGTCACACTATAAAAAGTCACATTAATTTCGCTGTACCAGTTGGGTATTGTGGCAGCATGCCGTGTTGTGTAATGTTATGTTGCGAAGAGTGC
>Ga0131853_10016844_pt1 | contig 13324 bp, 11 predicted proteins | sample TergutLab28metaG_FD_92764 | JGI IMG/M metagenome (GOLD analysis project Ga0131853, IMG submission 92764) | Labiotermes labralis P1 segment gut microbial communities from Petit-Saut dam, French Guiana - Lab288 P1 (version 2) (version 2) | ecosystem: Host-associated > Arthropoda: Insects >...
AGCCCGCCGGGGCCGCGCTGCCGCAGGCGCCCGGCATCGGACACGTCGTCGTGGTCGGCGAGCACGAGGGGATGCCCGCCGGCTACGACGGCGTCACCGTCGCCGACTACGAGGACGCGCTCGCCGCGCAGTTCGACGCCCGGGGCTTCGGGCCGCGCAGTGCGGACGACCACTTCGTGATCTACACCGGCGGCACCACCGGTATGCCCAAGGGTGTGGTGTGGCGCCACGAGGACTTCTACTACGCCGCGCTGTCCGGCGGGAACATCGGTGGCGCGCCCCGGCATTCGGTCGAGGAGGTCGTCGCCGGCGCCGTCGCCAACACCGAACCGCAGGTCTACCTGCTGATTCCGCCGCTCATGCACGGTGCGGCCATCTACTCGTTGCTCACCGCGTTCTTCATGGGCGCCCCGCGTGTGCTCACCCGCACCTTCGATCCCGTCGAGGTACTCCGCCTGATCGAGGCCGAGAAGATCGCCGGCATCACCGTGGTCGGGGACGCCATCGCCCGGCCCATCGCCGAGGCGATCCGCGAGCACGGCGACCGCTACGACCTGAGCTCGCTGAAGCTGATGGGCTCCGGTGGTGCGCTGTTCTCACCGAAGCTCAAGGACGAACTGCGCGAGATGGTTCCGGGTCTGGTCATCAAGGACGCCTTCGGGGCGTCGGAGACCGGCAACGACGGCATCGTCGAGTTCGGTGACGACGGCACCAAGCGAATCCGGTCCAACCCCAACATGGTTCTCGTGGACGAGCAGTTCCGGCCGATCGCCGCGGGCTCCGACGACGTCGGCTTCCTCGCCCGCAAGGGCCACGTCCCGGTGGCGTACTACAACGACGCGGCGAAGACGACAGCGACGTTCCCGGTGGTCGACGGGGTGCGGATGGCCGTCCTCGGTGACATGGGGCGGATGGAGGAGGACGGCACGATTCTGCTCCTCGGTCGCGGCTCCACGTGCATCAATTCCGGTGGCGAGAAGGTGTATCCGGAGGAGGTCGAGCAGGCGCTCAAGACGCATCCGGCGGTGCTGGACGCCCTGGTCGCCGGTGCGCCCGACATCCGGTTCGGCGAAAAGGTCGCCGCGGTGGTCCAGTTGCGCCCCGGATTCGACGAGGCCGACGCCGCGGAGATCGCCGAGCACTGCCGTACGCACGTGGCCGGCTACAAGATTCCGCGCTCCGTGGTGGTGGTTCCGGCGATCCGCAGGTCTGCCAGCGGGAAGGCCGACTACCGCTGGGCGAAGGAGGTCGTCTCGGCCGTCTGATCGGAGACCGTCCGGTTCTCCCGAGCGGTGCGGTGGCCGTGCGCGCGACGCCTCGCAGACCCCTGTGACGGCAGCCACGGACGGGGTAGGTTGTGTGTAACTCGAAATCTACTCACCGGTAGGAGTACTGAAGATGCCTGCTCCGTCTGCGGCGACATTCGCCCGTCTCGCCGATCTCATCGCGATTCCCGACCGGGCGGAGCGCCCGACGCGCCCCGTCGTCGAGGCCTTCACCGGACGCGAACTCGCGACCGTTCCCGTCGGCACGGCGGCCGACGCGATCGCGGCGATCGAACGGGCCCGCGTGGCGCAGAAGGCATGGGAACGGCGGTCTCCGGCCGAACGCGCGCAGATCTTCCTGCGCTACGCCGACCTGGTGCTCGAGCACCGGGACGCGCTGATGGACATGGCGCAGGCCGAGACCGGCAAGTCGCGCGCGTCCGCGATGGAGGAAGTTCTCGACATCGCGATGACCTCCCGCTACTACGCGCGCGTGGCGCCGAAGCTGCTGCGTCCCAAGCGTGTCCAGGGCATGCTGCCGGTTCTCACCAAGACCGTCGTCCACCACCATGCGAAGGGTGTCGTCGGCGTCATCTCGCCGTGGAACTACCCGATGACGCTCGCGGTGTCCGACGCGCTCGCGGCACTGCTCGCGGGCAACGCCGTCGTGCTCAAGCCGGACAGCCAGACGCCGTACTGCGCACTGGCGTGCGTCGAGTTGCTGTACCAGGCGGGGCTGCCGCGCGAGCTGTTCGCGGTGGTGCCCGGTCCCGGCACGGTGGTGGGCACCGCGCTGGTCGAACACACCGACTACCTGATGTTCACCGGCTCCACGGCGACCGGTCGGCTGCTGGCCGAGCAGGCCGGGCAGCGCCTGATCGACTTCTCCGCGGAGTTGGGCGGCAAGAACCCGATGATCGTCACGGCCGGCGCGAACCTGCGCGAGGTGTCCGACGCCGCGGTCCGCGCGTGCTTCTCGAACTCCGGCCAGCTGTGCATCTCGATCGAGCGCATCTACATCGAGGAGTCGATCGCCCCCGAGTTCATCCGCATGTTCGGCGAGCGGGTCCGGAACATCAGCATGGCCCCCAGCTACGACTTCGGCATCGAGATGGGCAGCCTCGTCTCCGAGACACAGGTCAAGACCATCTCCGGCCACGTCGACGACGCGGTCGCCAAGGGTGCCACCGTCGTCGCCGGCGGCAAGGCTCGCCCCGATCTCGGCCCGCTGTTCTACGAGCCGACGGTGCTCACCGACGTCACCCCCGAGATGGAGTGCTACGCGAACGAGACGTTCGGCCCGGTCGTGTCGATCTACCCCGTCGCCGACGTCGAAGAGGCCATCGCCCGCGCCAACGACACCGACTACGGGCTCAACGCGAGTGTGTGGGCCGGCAGCCACGCCGAGGGCGCAGCGATCGCGGTCCGGGTCAAGACCGGCACCGTCAACGTCAACGAGGGTTATGCCCCGACGTGGGGCAGCACCGCGGCCCCGATGGGCGGCATGGGCGTGTCCGGCGTCGGACGACGGCACGGCGACCACGGACTGCTCAAGTACACCGAGGCGCAGACCGTCGCGGTCACCCGCGTGCTCAATCTCGGTGGCCCGCGCTGGCTTCCGGCCAAGATCTGGGCGAAGGTGCTGCCGCGGGCGGTGAAGGCGCTGAAGTACCTGCCGGGACGCTGACCGCGTCGAACGCCGAGGTGGATCGTTAGGGAAGCGTACGACTTCTCGCGGACGTGGTCGCGCGGTTAGTCTCGTTCGGTGACCGAAACCGTGTGGGAGCGACGGGTACTGGTCGTCGAGGACCAGCCGCTGATGCGGTCGCTGGTGGCCGAGGCGCTCCGGCACGCCGGATTCGAGGTGCACGACCGCGCGTCCGCGGCAGCCGCGCTCGCCGACTTCGACGAGGTCGATCCCGACGCGTTGGTCACCGACATCGACCTCGGCGCCCGCCCCAACGGCATGGAGCTGGCGACGATCGTCCACGCGCGGGCACCGTACTGCGCGGTGGTGTTCCTGACGAACTATCCACGGGCGGGAATCGCTCCGGGAGAGGGTGTTCCGCCTGGATCGGTATTCCTCGACAAGGTGGCACTCGAGTCGGTCGACGATCTGGTCGCGGCGGTGGAATCGGCGCTGGCCGACAAACCGGTGCCACCGGGGCCGGCCCGCGACGACGGCCCCGACGCGGTGCTCGAGCGGTTGACGCGCACCCAGCTTGACGTTCTGCGCTGCATCGCGCTCGGATGGTCCAACGCGGAGATCGCGCGCCGTCGCGGGTCGAGCCTGCGCAGCGTCGAGAAGATGGTGACCCGCACCTTCGACGCGCTCGGGGTCAATCACAACCCCGAGCTGAACCCGCGGGTCGCCGCCGCGCAGCTCTACGTGCGACGGTTCGGGATGCCGGCGGAGATCGGTTGAGGCGTCCCTTCCCCTGGCTGACACGGATCGGCGGTGGATCCGCCGTCTCTCGATGGTCGTGGATTCTCACCGCCCCCTTCGCCGTGACGGTGATGGGCAGCTACCTCTCCGCCCGCGGTCCGGCGGACTGGCCGACGTACTTCGGTGCGGCGGTGATCGTGCACCTGATCCTGGGCGTCGCGCTGCTGATCGCCTGGCTCACGGTCCTGCGCCCCAACCGCATCCGCTCCCGTCCGGTCGTCGCGGTAGCTTTCTTCGCTCTGCTCGGCGCGGCGCGGCCGTTCCTGCTCGACGCGCTCATCGCGGTCCAGGGGCTGCCGACCGATCCCCGGAACATGGGAGTGCGGCTGATCATCAACGTGACGACCGGGATCGTCGCGCTCTCGCTGATCGCGATCCTCGTCGACGCTGTGCGCGAGCACAACGCGGTGATGGCGCGGCTGCGGGCCGCACGCACGGCGCTCGACGAGCAGCGCCGCGTGGACGAGGAGTACCTCGCCGGGCTGGGGCAGCGGTGCGCCGACGACCTGGCGGCGCGGATCGACGCCGCGCTCGCGCACACCGATCGTGCGTCGGTGGACGCCGAGCGCGATGCGCGTCTACTGCGCGCCATCTCCGAGGACATCGTGCGCCCCATGAGCCACGCGCTGTTCGACGACACCACACCGCCGCCCGAGCCGGCGTCCCTGCCGCCCACCCTGACCCGTACGGAACGCCTGCACGGTGTGCTGCAGGCGGTGCGTCCGGCGCCGCTCGCGTTGCCGGCGCTGCTGTACACGGCGGTCATCCTGACCTTCCTGCTCACGAGCTACGGGCTGCGGGAGACGGCCCTGCAGGTCTCGGCCAGTCTGGCGGTGTGCGTGTTCGGGAGTTGGGTGGTGCAGCGCACCGTGCCCCGGATCCCGAGTGCGGGCCGTCGGGTCGCGGTGATGGCCCTCGCGTACAGCGCCGTGGCAGGAACCACCGCACTCGTGTTCTGGATCCTGCTCGGTGGCAAGGGATTCCCGCCCGCGTTCGTCATCCCCGGGGTCGCCTTCTATCCGTTCGCGGCGCTCGCCATGTGTCTGATCACCGCCGCGAACGAACAGCGCGGAATCGAGGAACGCCAGCTCGCGGACACGCTCGGCGACCGGGGCCGGCGGGTGGCCGAGGTGCATGGCCGGGTGGTCACCGCCCGGCGCCGGCTGGCCCACGTTCTGCACTCTTCGGTGCAGGGCGAACTCGTGGCCGCGGCCCTCGCGATGCGGAGCGCCCCGGGCGCGGTCGACGTGTCCGTCGGGGAGATCGTCGACCGACTGCTGCGCGAGGTCGCGCGGGACGAACCGCCGGCCGGCGCGGCGCGGACAGACGCCCGACAGCAGATCACCGAGTTGATCCGGATGTGGTCGGCCGCCGTGCCGGTCCACTCGGACATCGACGAGAGCGTGTGGCAGCTGCTGTCGGAAAGCCCGATTCGGCTCGCGCATGCGGTGGACGTGCTGTCGGAGGGGTTCACCAACGCGATCCGACACGGCCGCGGCGGCCCCCTGCACCTGCGGATGACTGTGGATCCACGAACATCGTTGATCTGCATAGGAATCCGATCGCCCGGAGAGATCGCCCGTGATCGCGGGGACGGTCTGGGACTGGTGACGCTGTCGAGCCGGGTGGGCTCGGCCGAACTCGTCGAGGAGCCCGGATCGGTGCTGCTGTCGGTGCGCCTCGACTGACAACGCGCGGGCGGTTACCGGCAGTCCGGGCGGGATGTCGCAATACCCGAACATCGGAGCGTGGCGGTGAAACGCGCTCCCTATCGTTCATTTCGGATGCAGGCGCAGGGCCCTGACGAGCAGCACCCGTCCGCATCCGGTGTGAACGAAGGAGTGATGCCGGTATGGGAAATATTGTGGCGCAGCTGGTTCCGGTCGGAATCGAGATGATCGTCAGCCCGGTTCCACTTGCCGCCCTCATCGCGATCCTGCTGTCCGCCCGGGCGAAGTCGAATGCCGTCGCCTTCACCGCGACCGCCGTGGTCGCCTCGGCAATCGTCGTCGGCATCTCGGCGCTCACGGCCGAGGAAGGTGCCGGACGCACCGATCACGCCGGCCACTCGGGCCAGATCGTCTTCGCGGCGATCTTCGGGCTCGCCTTCCTGGCGCTGGCCGCCGTGAGCTGGCGGAGCCGCCCGAGGCGGGGCACCGTCGCGGCGATGCCGTCGTGGATGGCGCAGATCGACACCATGAACGGCGCCAAGGCGATGGTCCTGAGTCTGCTGCTCACGGTCCCCAACGCGAAGAACCTGCCGCTCGAGCTCCGGGCCGGCGCCCTGATTGCGAACGCCCATGTGCCGGTGGGTCAGTCGATGCTCTTGGTCGCCGGCGTCGCGGTACTCGGCGGCGCCGGACTGATCGCGCTGTCGGTGCTGGCGGCCGTGCCGTCCAAGCGCGTCTCCGCCGCCCTGGGCGTGGTCAAGGACGAACTGGTCCGCCACAACGCCGCCATCATGACCGTGCTGTTCCTGCTGCTGGCAGGGCTCGAGGTCTCGCACCTCGCCACCGCACTCGCCGCCTGACATTCCGCGATCCGAAGGAGGAAACACCCATGACTCTCATCGCACCCGACACCGCCGTGGTCCACACGACCCACGGCCCGGTGCGCGGCACCGTCGACGGACCCGTCAACGTGTGGAAGGGCATCCGCTACGCCGCCGCACCGACCGGCCTGAACCGCTTCCGGGCCCCGATGGCCCCCGAACCGTGGACCGACGTGTTCGACGCCGACGGCTTCGGTCCGGCGGCGCCGCAGAGCCCGCTGCCGGGAATGCCGCTGGGTGACGTGCACAAGGACGAGGACTGCCTCTCGCTCAACGTCTGGTCGACCGGGACCGGGGGCGACCGCCGGCCGGTGATGGTGTGGATCCACGGCGGGGCGTACATCCGCGGTGCGGCGAGCCAGCCGGTATACGACGGTCGCGCGCTCGCCGAGGAGGGGGACGTCGTGGTCGTGACGTTGAACTACCGTCTCGGGGTGTTCGGCTTCGGTGACTTCTCATCGCTGAACACCGCCGACGATCACCGCTTCGACACCAACGTCGCGCTGCTGGACATGATCGCGGCGCTGCGCTGGGTGCAGGCGAACATCGCGGCGTTCGGCGGCGACCCGGACTGTGTGACGCTGTTCGGGGAGTCGGCCGGCGGCGGTGCGGTCACCACGCTGCTGACGGTCCCGGCGGCACGGGGCCTGTTCCACCGCGCGATCGCCGAGAGCTCGCCGGCGACGTCGGTCTACAACCGGGAGCGGTCTACACACGTCGCGCAGGTTTTCCTCGACATCCTCGGTGGCACAGACGATCCCGTCGATCGGCTGCTCACCGCCGACGCGGACGAGTTGCTGGCGGCGTCGGACGAACTGTTCGCGCGGATCCCCGCTGAGACACCCGGCACGCTCGCGTTCGGGCCGATCGTGGACGGGGACCTGCTGCCCGACTACCCGGTCAACTCGTTCTGGAACGGCACCGCGGCCCGGATCCCGCTGCTGATCGGCACCAACAAGGACGAATCGACGCTGTTCAAGTTGATGAAGTCGCCACTCATGCCGCTCGATCCGGACGTCGTCCGGGGCATGTTCGCCGAGATCGCGGCCGAGCACCCAGACATCGAGTTCCCCGATCAGGCCCGCATCGAGTCGGCCTACTCGGGTCTGGAGACCAGGAACGACGCGATGGGGCTCACCCGCGACTTCGGGTTCCGATTGCCGACACTGTGGATCGTCGCGGCCCACAACCGGCATGCGCCGACGTGGCTGTATCGCTTCGACTATGCGACCCCAATGCTGAAGGCGCTGGGTATCGGCGCTGCTCACGCGACCGAGTTGCCGTACGTGTTCGGCAACATCGCGCACGGGCCCAAGGAGATCACGTACCTGCTCGGCGGGTTGTCGACCGGCCGGAAGGTCTCGGCGCGGATGCGGCAGCGGTGGCTCGCCTTCGTGAAAAGCGGTGTGCCGGTGGGTCTCGACGGCGAGCCGGCGTGGGACCCCTACGACGCGACCGGCCGGGCCACCCTCGTGATCGACAAGCACGACACGGTGGTGCCGGACCTGGACGGGCCGCTGCGGGCGGCGTGGGGCGAGCAGGTGATCGCATTCACGTGACCCGGCCGGTGGCGTGAAATCGTCCGAAAGTTGGAAATGCCGGAGTGTCCGGCCAGTCGGCCAGAGTTCACGCGTCTCCTCTGCTGGAATCGGCGTAGCGTCATCTCGAGGCGCGGGGAGGAAAGGCGCACCGCATGACAGTGGAATCGATGGAACCCCACGTGGGGCGGCGGGAATGGATCGGACTCGGGGTCCTTGCCGCCGGACTGTCCCTGATCGTCGTCGACGGAACCATCGTCAACGTCTCGCTCCCGGTGATCATCGACGAGCTGGGTCTGAATCTCACCGACGCCCAGTGGATCAACAGCATCTACGCCGTCGTGTTCGCGGCCCTCTTGCTGACCGCCGGCCGGCTCGGCGACCGGCTGGGCCGCCGGATGCTGTTCATCCTCGGCGTGGTGGTGTTCATCGTCGGCAGCCTGATGGCGTCGGCGTCGGACAGCGCCTCGGCCCTCATTGTGGCGCGCGTCGTCCAGGGCGTCGGCGGTGCGTTCGTGCTGCCGTGCACGCTCTCGACCGTCAACGCGACCTTCCGGGGTCGTGACCGGGCGATCGCGTTCGGCGTGTGGGGTGCGGTCATCTCCGGCATGGCCGCCGTCGGGCCGCTGCTCGGCGGCTGGCTCACGACGTCGTTCACCTGGCCGTGGATCTTCCTCGTCAACGTTCCGATCGGCATCCTCGTCATCATCGGCGCCTTCCTCACCGTCCCCGAGACGCGCGCGAAGATCACGGTGCCCGGACTCGACGTGGTGGGCCTGCTGCTCAGCGCAATCGGCTTCGGCGCGTTGATCTTCGCACTCATCGAGGGTCAGACGATCGGGTGGTGGACGCCGATCGCCGACCTGAATCTCTTCGGGATTTCCTGGCCCGCGACCGCCCCGATCTCCGCGATCCCGGTGATTGCCGCAGTCGGCGTGGTCGCCCTGGTCGTGTTCGTGGTGTGGGAACGGCACCGTGCCCGGATCGGGTACTCGGCCATCCTCGACCTGGCGCTGTTCCGGTATCGGACCTTCAGCTGGGGTAACTGCACCGCGATGGCCGTCGCGATCGGCGAGTTCGGTCTGCTGCTGGTGCTGCCGCTGTTCCTCGTCAACGCGTACGGCCTCAGCACCCTCGGTGCCGGGTACGTGCTCGCGGTTATGGCGCTCGGCGCCTTCGCTTCCGGTGCCGCGGCCCGTCACGTCACCGCCCGCTTCGGCGCCCCGCGCACCGTGATGCTCGGCCTGGCACTCGAGGTGATCGGTGTGCTCGCGTTCGCGCTGTACCTGCGCCCGTCGTCCGAGACCTGGTTGATGGCGCTGCTCCTGGCGATCTACGGCCTCGGCCTGGGTCTGGCGTCGGCGCAGCTCACCGGCACGGTTCTGGTCGACATCCCGACGGCGGAGTCGGGCCAGGGCTCGGCCACGCAGAGCACCGTCCGTCAGCTCGGATCCGCGTTGGGCACCGCGATTCTCGGCACCGTCCTGTCGCTCGGGCTCGCGCACAGCCTCCCCGACCGGCTCGAGCCGGTCGCGATGCCGCCGCAGGTGGAGACGCAACTCGTCGACGGCACGCGCGACTCGGCGGGCGGCACCATCCCCGCCATCCGCGACCAGGGCGAGCACGGCAAACTCGGCCCGGCCGGACCGGAGACCGCCGACGCACTGTCGGAAGGCTTCGCCGACGCCACCCGCTGGTCGCTGTTCGTGGCCGCCGGCTTCCTGCTCGTCGGTCTGATCGCGGCGACGCAGCTGCAGCCGCGCAGGCGGGAGGAGACGACGGCCGCCCCGGCCGATCGGTCGTGACGCGGACCGTCACCGAGTGCCGGGCGGGAGAACCTGCCACAGCACGACGACGGCGATCACCGCGAGGATGCACAGCACGCCCAGCGTGGCCGCCATCGGCAGCGAGCCGGCGAGACTGACGGCGACTGCGACCACCACGACCGCCGTCACCGTGACACTGAGGGCCAGCAGGTGCCGGACGGGCCTACGGCCAGGTCCTTCCGGCATCGCGGCCGTCGGGTCGGTTTCTCGATCGGATTCCGCTACCTGTGTGCCCCTCCTCGGGTCATACCCAGACCCAGGAGCGCGGCTCCGAGGGCGAGGATTACGGCGCCCACTGCAACATTCGAAAAGATCATTCCCGCGCTCGTGCTCACGTGCCTGACCAGCCACGGAGAAACGATCAGCCAGACCCCGAGCAACGGGGCGACGAACGCGATGCCGTGGGTGCGTCCGAAGGACGTGGCGTGACCGACGGCCAGCAGTGCGACCGCGAAACCGGCGAACACGTTGCACATCGTCAGTGCCATCTGTCCGCTGAATCCGACGATCCACGGCGACGCCGCGGCGTAGAGGCCGGCCAGAACCATCAGCCCCGCGACGACCTGGGGAACGGAACTCTCCCCGAACTCGTCGTAGCGGGCGCGGAGTTCGGCGATGTCAGGGTGGGTTTCCATCGACATGGACGGTGTTGTCGACATGACGGATCATCTCCTCGACCTTGTGTCCCAATATCGAGACTAGTCCGCTTTCGAGGCTCCACGCGACGGACAATTCCGACGATCGGACCACGTACCCGATTCGTAGGTGCGTTTCGCGCGGACCAGTGCCATCCTGGAATGGACCTGTTCAGATCCGTCCGCGCCGTGGTCCGGTGCCGGTACGGGTCACCCACGCGAGGTGGGCGATTGATCGCCGGGCGGTGTAGACCGGCCCGTCGATCGTGAGGAGGTGAGGGCCTCATGAGTTCTTATCACAGTCCCCACCCCACCATTACCGCATCCAGCGCCAGTTAGGGCCGCAGCCCAGGCGCTGGCCTGAAAACAACGCACACAGCTGTGATGTGAGCTGTGTGCCTCGTGCCGATCGGCTCTGCGCGACAGCGCGCCGGCCGTTCGCCTTCGACATTCCGTCGCATCGGGCTGCCTTGTGAATCGAACCGCCCTGGGTAGTCGGAGCGTGGCCATGTGGAGAGACAGGAGTCATCCGATGACACATGAAGTTTCCTATGGCGTGCAGACTCTTTCGCCACCCGGCGAGGGGGCGAGTGCGATTCTCGACCTTCCCGCGACGATCGACCTCGAAACCGGTTGTCGGACAAGCGGTCCGGACGACAGGGTTCGGCGGGATGGTCGAGGATCGAACGTCCGACCGCGACTGTCCGAACTGGCCACCGATGGCACCGTCGTACCCGACGCTGCGGTACCCGCAATCGGTCAGGTGGCGACCGCCGCGCTCAACGAAGTCGCCCTGGCTGTGATGGTGGGTAGCCTCGCCGGCACGATCGCCGGCGCGGCGATCGGCGGTGTGCTCGGCGGTGCCGGCCCCGCCTTCACTGTTGTTCTGCTACCCGAAGCCGTCGCGACCTGCATCGGCGGTGCCATGATCGGCGCACCGATCGGGGCCCTCGCGGGAACGGTCGCCGTCGGCGGCGGGGGACTGCTCGTTGCCTCGGCGAAGATCGCCCGCAGCCTGTATCAGCGTGGGGTGGGCGCGGACGAGTCCGCCGAGACGGCGTCCTAGTCCGCTGTCCAGGACATCGGCGGCTCGGAGGGGCTTCCGAGCTGCTTCAGATCCCCGACGCGAACCTGCGGTGGCGGGCAGCGTCGGCGCGTTCGGTGCTGATCGCGTCCACCAGGCGGGTCAGACGTCCGAAGGTCGGCCCCACCCGTCGCGGGCGGTCGACGACGGCGTCGCAGATCACCCGGCCCGCCTCCTCGGGGCTGAGCGCCGCGGCCTTCAGGTACTGCTCGTTGGGCGCGATCATCGCCGTGCGCACCAACGGCATGTACGCCGACGTGAATGTGATGTTCTCGTCGAGTGTTTCGGCCTGGAACGACGTGGAGACCTCGTCCAGCGCGGCCTTGGACGCCACGTACGCGGAGTACCCGGGACCGCCGAACAGGTTCGCTGCCGACAGAATGTTGATCACCTGGCCGAACCGGCGTTCCCGCATTCCCGGCAGCACCCCCAGCATCAGCCGCACCGCCGCGAAGTAGTTGAGCTGCATGGTGCGCTCGAAGTCGTGCGCCCGCTCGTACGACTGCTCGAGCGAGCGCCGGATGGACCGTCCGGCGTTGTTCACGAGGATGTCGACGCCGCCGTGCTCGTCGAGGATTTTCCGGATCATCGTGTCCGACGCTTCCGCGTCGTTCAGGTCGCACGAGTACGCGAACGCTGTGCCGCCGCGCCCCGTCACGGCGTCGACGACCTCCTGCAGTTCCGGTTCGCGGCGGGCGACCAACAGCACGGTGGCGCCGGCGGCGGCGAGATCGATTGCGGCCGAGCGGCCGATGCCCGACGACGCCCCGGTGATCAGAACGCGCCGTCCCGAAACCGCCTCGGCGAGCGTGCGGCGCCGTCGGCGCGGGAACGGGCCCTGTGTATCGAGCGCATGCTTGGCCTGGAACCACCACCCCGTCGAAGTCATGGTGATCGATCCTATGCGAGATGTGCCGCCGAATCGGGCGAGTTGTCGACTTCGGTGGTCGTCGACGGCGTCACGCGTTCGTTGTTCGGAGGAAGTCGGTGATCGCCGCGGTCAGCTGCTCGGGCTGGTCCTCGGGCAGCAACGTGTAGCTGTCCTCGATCTCGACGATGCGGGCATCGGGAAACAGTTCCGCGAGACGACGTCCGTGCTCGAGAGGCATCATGCGGTCCTCGGTGGCCCACACGATCAACACCGGATGAGTGAACTCTGCCGATCGGGCCGCGATGTCGAGCAGCTGCGCCCGCGGTGGCACCGACACCACGTATTTCGCGAGATCCCGCCTGATGCTTCGGTTCACAGTCGCGGGGTGGAACCAGGCATCGATGATCTGTTTCGGGACCGGGCGCTTGCTCATCCAGCCCCACATTGCCGGTCCGCGCCGCCCCACCGGTGTATTCAGCAGCGCCATCACCGTGCGCAGCCCGCCCGGGATCCGGGCCGCTGCGACGATCGTGCGCGCAGGCAGCGGCGGGTAGTTGTCGAACGCCTCGCATGATGTGAGCACGAGCCTCGTCACGCGTTCGTGGTCGCCGACGCCGATGAGCACTTGGGCTCCGCCCCAATCGTTCTGGACGAGCGTCACGTCGCGCAGATCGAGAGCGCACAGGAACTCTTCGACGAGTTTCGCGAGGCCGATCAGCGACAGATCGGCGTCGGGATTCATCGGTGTCCGATGAGCGCCCAGTGGCCAGGTGGGAAGGATGCACCGGTATTCGTTGCGCAGACCGTCGACGACGTGTCGCCACACGGTGCCGTCCATGAGCAATCCGTGAATGAAAACCAGGACGGGCCCTGCCCCGCCGGTGTCCTCGTATTCGATGCGTCCCGCCGACAGCTGAACTTCGGACACGTCTTCCCCCAGGTGTGAGGTGTGCGCCGGATCGGGCACAGTATGCAGGTCGACGCCAGGGTTCGGGATCGTTTTGCGCAGCTCAGGTGTTCACGCGGTGGTCGCGAGAGCCGCCGCGAGTCCGAATGCGACTGCCATGGCGGCGGATTCGCCGATGGCGCGGCGCAGTGAGGCGTCGGC
>Ga0131853_10016845_pt1 | contig 13324 bp, 11 predicted proteins | sample TergutLab28metaG_FD_92764 | JGI IMG/M metagenome (GOLD analysis project Ga0131853, IMG submission 92764) | Labiotermes labralis P1 segment gut microbial communities from Petit-Saut dam, French Guiana - Lab288 P1 (version 2) (version 2) | ecosystem: Host-associated > Arthropoda: Insects >...
CCCCTACCCACACCCATGACTACCTTCCTCCCCCCCCCCCCACCTTTCCCATTCTCCCTTCCCCCCCCCCCCCCCCCCCCCCCACCCATTTTCCATGCAAGCGTCAACTTCAAGTGGGTTGCCTAGCAACTAACTCTCTTCATTTACCTCCGTTTTCCAAACCTCCAATTGTCATCATGGTTTTAAACAGCAATTAAAATCACATCTTTGTGACACAAAAATTAAGATTAAACTGTACAAAAACCCATCCTCACAGTGAAGGTTTGGCATTTGCAGTGATGAGGATAGGTTGAGAATACTCATAACAAAGAATCTCAGGAAAATACTTGGCACATCAAGTATACCCAGGAAGGTTATCAGGTCAGGAATCAGAAATAATAGTATAAAAGCTACAACAGTAATGTGGCTGGAACACCTTGTGAAATCGGATAGTTTGAACCTCTGCAGTAAACTGACCTTTACCAAGACAGAAGGTACAAAGGAGGAGGGAGCAAGTCTTCCACTGAGATGGTGATAGCACAGAACAAGATACACATATCCCAGGAAACCGTGACTCGATGACCAAGCGTACAGATAGGAACAAACGCAAGGGCATAGTTGGCATGGACACGGCCTGAAACAGGCTCTTTTACCAGAAAATTAATTTGTAAAACTCATTGGTTTTCCCACATGTTTTTCCTTCTTTCTCTGTGACTCCCTGTCAGTTTCATGTTCAGAACCATCTAATTTTATTTATTAATTTTTCTTCTAAGTTATATGTCTGTAAATTATGTAAAAATCTGCAGCATTTTCAGCCATTTTATCAACAGAAAACTTGCAGCAGTGTCAATGATTCTTCCACAGACAATGTAAAGGCTTTGTTCAGGAGAGCAAAGGCACATGTGGGAGCATGGAATCCTCAACAGGCACGCGGGGACTTCACACGAGTAATGCAGCTTGACCATTCACTGATGGCTACTGTCCAGAAAGAATTAAAACAGCTGGAAGAAATGGAGAGGAACTGGGATGAAGAGGACAAATCAAAACTAAAGGGAAAAATATTTTGAGCTAACACTGTACCAGATGCCAGATGTATATTGAAATCATGGGTATGGTATGTAATTTTTGTGTGTGTGTGTGTGTCTCTCTAAAGATTCATATTTTGTTGATGTATATATAAATATTAAAAGTTTGTGTATAGAGACAAGAATGTAAAATGTATAATGAAATATTTATTGTATGTTACTGGATGCTGCATTTATCATTTTTATCATGTCCATCACTAACACTATGGGGCTGTGAATCATATTTAATGGTATGAAATAAATATAACATTGGAGACTAAGAGTTAACAGTCAACATTTAAAATTACCTTTGGTAAAATACATCATTAGGAATATAAATGGAAAATAATCTGGTTATTGTACAGTTTTAACAATTATGTTTTAAAATGTATACTTAACACTCATATTTTCAGCAAACATCTTCACGTACAAAAATACTACACATCTGTGTAGATATCCTACATCATTAACAGCTGCAGTCCCACATCTCTGATAAAGCACTTCATACATTCATACTTGCTATTTAAGTCTTGAAGTCACATTTTTGTTACTGAACTTAAAAATTAATTTCTTTATCAAAACTGTCCTAGTTAGTTGCCAGTTGTGGCTTCCAATTTTAGAACAGGTCTTTAAATATGAGAACTAATGTTCTTATAACGATCAATAGGAAGATGCACCCTTCTGAGGTGTGGTGCTGTCTAGTTTGGCAGCCAGGAACCAACACTGTGCAGGAACCTGATGAAAGATGGAGGCTGCAGATACCTCTGAAATGTTGGTGGCCATGTGCCAAACTACACATCATATCCCAGAAGACTGTAATTTCACAACCGTAGGTGTTGCTTTCATTTCCTTATGAGGGATCTAACTTTATTGACACATCTATCCATGAAGTTGCGCTTACGTTTCGGTTCACCTGCACTAGGCAGTGGGAGTGAAAGAAGTGAGCCCTGGCTGATACCTGCCCTTGGTCCTCCACTTGAACTTGTTGATATTGTATCTGAATCCATGTTGGTATGGCAGCCTTGGGCCTCTTTTACAGGGACATCACTGTCTCTTTGTTCTGCAGTAGAGTCTAATTCTTGGGCACTTAAATACTGCTCGCACTCTCTCAGCAACTGTTGCTCCATCTGAGTCTGGCATGGTGGTTCCGGATTTGATTCATCCAACAGTCCATCAAGGCTACGGGATCTTGTGGAGAGCTGTCGGTTAGCTAAGTGCTGAGCTGGAGGTGCACCAGAGCTGCGACGGGTACGAACTGCTGGACTGGGATTTACAGGGTACCGAGCCAAAGAACGGAGCCGACTTTGTGGGCTAGTGGGTGGACGCCGACTAGAACTGTGCAGAACATGGCCTGCACTTCCCATTAGCCATGGTCGGGACGGACTGGAAGACTTTCGCAGCCTGCAGCAGTAACAGTTCAACATCAGCCATGTTCTCAAAGGGGATGTATACATCCCAACATTTTACTAAGCACTGCAATTATAGTACTTCTTTTGCCCTGATTCTGTATTCAGCGGATATAATTCAAAATGGTTATCAAAATGAAGGCATATTTTTCTAGCAGCATATGTTTGTGTACGGCCATAAGCTTTGTACTTTAGAAGCTTGTACTTATTAATACAAAACTGCCACAGCACAGAGAGTTAGTAAAAATTTCAGTAGTTGATCACAGTTTTGTTAGCATCATACAGCCATGCAAGATACTGGAAATAACACAAGCAGTGTAAGAAACCGGGTTCCAGTTGACATTTTTGGTGAACTACTGTCTCCTTTTGAAGGCATCAGTGGCATCCTGCACCTATTGTAAATAAATGAACTGTTACAAGGCAAACACTACTCCGCAAAACTGTCTTGAGAAGCTTAGATGCTCTGAACACAGATCCAAACATATGTGTATATACGTTTTCAATGCAAGTGTCATCATCACATCTTCTACAATTTCACGTTAGTTTCAGCTGTGCATTCATGTTAGCTTGTTGCCATTCTCTCTTCACAATCATGCAGCAGTTAGCAGTAGCACAGCAGAGGCACTATTTTTCACATACACTCACTCACTGACCTGCAGTGTTTGGCTGAGGAGGCGGGGCCATCTAGTCAGTCCCTCCCCCCTCCCGAATTACCATTCACATCCTTGTCACTACCCTTCCCACTCTCATTGCTGTGCATACGTTGATAATTGGGTGGCTGGCGACCCAGAGTATTGCCAGATGGGGTTCCAGGTGTTGCATCACCTTTGTTCATTGTTACACGTCCTGATGGGCCATCTGAACGCACGTTCACTTCCCCACGCATGAACCTTTCCAGCTTGTCCACGCAAGCATCCTGGTAGTCATGGATCCATCTGCAACACATTTAATGTGAAATGAAAGTGGTGACATGTAGCAGTGTGTAACATTGCTTAATGATGGCAGTGGCGACTGATTACTGACACAGTATTGCTTTCAGATTAATTACATTTAAAATACTTAATACAGCTTCTCAAACAGGAGTCACTGAACATCTGTCAGGGATGCCTTACAGTGCTCATATTTAACACTGAAGTCTCTCAAAACTGACATAATTAATATAATATTGTTGTATTTAAAGCCATGAAATATGTCATGAATGTAAAAACAGCTTTTTTATGAACATATATCAATTAAATGTAACATAAAATAACCAAACTATATTTAATGCAATAAAAAATTAAATTCTGAACATTTCCTTCGATATGTACACAGCACAGAACAAAAGTTTTGTCACTGTAAGGCCCTGCATTGATCTTTTTTTACTACAGTGCAATACAGAGATTTTTCTTCTATGATGAAGTCCCTGTTTGAGGATCTTCCCTTTTTATTTTTATTTATTTACTTATGTGTTTTTTGAAGAAAGCAAGCAGAGGTGGCTGTGAAGATTTCCTCTTTCTTTGAGAATCTCAGAATAAGGGCCAATGGCTACCATTATGCCCCTTTCCACCTTTGCACTTCGCTGCCAGTTGTGGTCAGTTGCACAGAGCTCTCAGTGAGGGTCTCCAGGGGTGAAAGAATGCACTGATATCGCTTGTTTTCATACACTGTAGAGGAGGCTCTTCATCTCCTCTTCCTGGCTTAGATCTTTATCCATTTCTTCAAAGCCTTCATTGGAAAACTGCTGTCTATCACTATCTGACAGCTCTTTTGCATCTTCAGCTGTGACCTCGTACAGTCCCACCTCTTGCACCAGCTTGCCGATGTCTTCAACAGTGTTCTCCACCGGCTCAAATCCTGTGAAGTCATGCATAAATTCTGGGAGGAGTATGCATTACACTCCATTCAGACAATTCACTGACACTTCCTCCCAAGCTGCGATGATGTTTTTAATGCCCTGCAAAATGTCCAATGGGCACCAATTATCCTTAATAGTTTTGCCTGAGCTGTCCAAAACTCAAGGTCTGGTGGAGGTAATAAGCTTTAATGGTTACTGTTACTCCCTGGTCCATTGGTTGAAAAAGTGATGTGGTGTTTGAAGGCATGTAAACATCCAGAGGTGGTCTGACTACAGAAAGGTTTGCAGGGTGGCCAGGGGGCACTGTCCAAGAAAAGAGCCTTGGATGGAAACTCAGTTCCGTGACAAAAACGGAGCAGAGCAGGGTAAAAACAGTTTGTGTACCAATCCAAGAGAATTTCTTGTCACCCAAACCCTGATGTTCCATTTCCAATAAACTGGCGACATGGCTCCGTTTAGTGACCTTGACACATTGTTTCACTGCACTTCTCTTACTAGACATGGTGGCTCTTATGTTAGTAATTTGATTAACCTTATCCCTTCCTGGTTTAGATTGTAGATGGGGATAGCTCTCATCTCTGGCTGTGCTATTTCTTTACATCACATGGTATTTACAGTCGCATATTTTAAAAAATTTTTAGTTTTTTTTATACTTTTGGATTTCTGTTTTCAGAACCATTGTTATTGTGAATCGTCACGAAATGAGGGCTATCTGTATTAAACGAAATTAGGCATTTTTCACAAGGTGATACAAGTACCATGCTGTTGCAACTTGGTGGGTCATGACTAAAAAGTGCAAGAATGCTGAACAACAGGAAATGTTTGTGGTATACCTGACACCATTGAAGTGACAAACTGCACGCATATCTTCAGGAAGCTCTTCTGGTTCTGGCCACTGGAAATTGTCTATGATGGGAATGATGTTGCAGTTTGACTGCAGTGCCGCTACGATTTCCTGCATTCAAGAAATTTAGCAAACTTAATTTAGCAGAAATAATCTACTACAGTTGTGACACTGCACTTACTGCAATTTATAGAGCTTCTATTTGTACCCTTTCAAGCCTGAAGTGCATCTAAATCATATTCAAAAATTGTTCCTACCTCAAAGTAAACACTCAGTCTCATCTTTAAGTTGGACATCCCATTGTGATATACAAACAACAATAAAGATAAAAAGGTAAAGTTCACCCTAGAACAGGCCACGAAGGCCCAGAGGGGGAGTAGAGGTGTAGTTCAACTCTTTCTTTCGGCGCTAGATGGGGGTGGGTGGTCAACGCCACGCCCTGGCTGCTTTACCCTCAGGAAAGAGACCCGGCACCCATTGTAAAGGAGGGTGGGTGGGCCCCAGGGCCTGTCTGGATGGGTATGGAAAATCTCACCCCCACAAGGACTCGTTCCCCGGACCTTCCAGCCCATAGCAAGTCACTATACTCACTGAGTTATCCCAGCCCCTATATAAACAACAATAGAAAAATAAAATCAGTCACAACTATGTATTGTATTAATTTATTGTTCATCATACCCCAACATGCTTAGGATTTTTTAAAAAGTCTATCAGGCAACGTAAAACACTTAAAGCAGGATTACACATACAACACAAGAAGATGTTTAATTTTCATGTAGAAGAGATCCAGCTTTACAGTACTTTGTAAGAGCCAAACCAAACGAAAGCAAAAATGGAAAAGTATATGGAAATATATTAGAGCATTATCTGGTACTACCAACAGGGAAGAGTATTCTGTTTGTTTATTTGGTTTCAGCTCTTACATCACATATAATAATGTAAAACTGAGACCTCAACTACCTGAAAATGAAACATTTTATTTTGTTGTATCTGATACTTTTTAAGTGTTTTACACTGCCTTATGATGACTATTTTTTAAAAAAACAAAACAATCTGCAGTAAAATTGTGACCTTATATTCCTCCATTGTCACTCACAGTCACAACTATGAAAAACCAACCAGTGAATGCTCTTTGGGGAAATAATCACTGATTATTGTGATGTAAAACACACTAATATACTGTGAAACAAAATGAAGTCCTCCTGTATGTTAAAGAAGGTGGTATCTCTCTGTTTTAAAAGGTCAGATAACATGTACCTGGAGCCCGAGTACTTACCCTGTGAACCCAGTCTTTGCACTCCACATCGCCAATGCAACGATCTAAAGCATTGGGGGTAAGCACAAGGAGGAAGTTCTTTGCCTGTCTAATGCTCTGCAATAGATTGTTGTCAAATTTACCGGCCTCCAGCCTCTCCACATCGATGAACACTGTGAATGTCCGCAGATGAAGGTGAACCTTCAGCAAACTGTGAGGAGAAAACAACCTTCAACCATAAAAGAATTTACATGTGAGCACATATGTGTAGGAGTGAGCAAGTGAATAAATAAACGTGTCCAATGGACCTACCACAGAACACCCAAAAATATTAGGAACCTTGCTTTGTACTTTTGCCAATACATATTGCAGCCATGACTGTTAAAAGTGACATGCAAGTGTTCTTGTGGTTTTTGGATGTGTTTCAAATATTCCTAGCCTGTTTGTTTGAAACACAAGAACAAACTCAAAATACATAATCTAAGTCTTACTTCTTATGTTCTGTTTTAACTGCTAGTCTGTGTTTGCCAGATAAGTTCCCAAATACAAAATTTTCCTGTGTAAGAAGCAATATTTGTGAAGTCCCACCACAACTCCCATTACAATAATGTTGAATATTTCCATTATATGAAAGTCTCATGTAACACATATTCCTGCTTTAAACGTTTATTTTCTTCAGACTGTTATACAAAAATTTCCCACGCTGAATATATTTACAAGTCTTTACAACCATTATTCATTTCTTGATGGGCAACCTGTCCCACAGTCATAACTGACTTCTGACCATTTCATCGCTTCTATGAAGCCTTTCAACCGCTTCTTGCTTCACAGTTTTATCTTTCTGCTAACTGTAGTGTATTATTATGTACTGCACCAAGATTTGAAATTCAAGTGTGGTTCTAAAGATTTTGTTATAGTAAATGATAATATGTGGTGACTTTGACAATTTGAGACCTGCGCAATGAGATACTGATGTAAAGGAAAATATGCACATGTGCCAACAACAAATTACTTTGGACTCGGTCACTTTTAGGTGATCCACAATGATCTGCATTTTACAAATTTTTATTTTTATCAGTAGAGTGTCCCTAGATCCAAGCTGCCCCGATAATATACAAATTGACCTTGTAACAGAAGCATTATAAAAGTAACTGCTTGGGATCAAAATACAAAAGTGGATCCAAGAAATGAAACTAATTTTCACATTTCCCTTTTAAGAAATTTCCCTTCATGATGCCTAGCAAACTTCTTATGCAGGAAACACTGTATGCTGCAATAATTACAAGGAAAGCAATGAATATTCCAGGTGAAGGACATACATATCTTGAATTACATAATGAAACAATCAATGTGTAATACTTGCACAGCATAACACTTCCACATGCAAATAACAAGTTCTCTATTCATCACAGAAATCCTTAACCATTTAATTCTTCTAACTAATCAGTATCATTTTACCAAAAACTTTAAGGCCACCACATCATGGGGGATGAGATCGACTGGGAATGCAGGACACAAGGAAGGGATAAGAAATACAAACTACATTTTATTTGGAAGCCCAAACAGATTGCCTGAGAGATCTTGGTTAACTAAAGTGACAATAAGATGGATTTTAAGGAAAAGGGGTGTCAGGATATGGGCTGTATTCATCCAGTTTAGAGTTAGACTCCAGTAAGTGCCTTGTGATAATGGTAATGAACGTTTAGCTTTCACAAATGGCAGAGATTTTCTTGACTATTAGCTTGTAGAGGCAGACACAGGTGCATCAATATACCTTGCTAGTTGTGACCCATTTGATCTTCTGTAGCTGACAAACACATCGAGAGATTTATCCATGCTCTCCTGACAAGAATTTGCAAGCCCATTCTCCAAATCTGAAATAAGGCAAATGTCAATGAGCCTGATTTGTTTCTGTTACAGGTGCTGCATACACACAGTTTACATGACATCTTACACACATACTTTTTATGGAATCTAATATCCTGAGGCGATGAATGCTGTTGGAAATCCCACACTCATTTGTCAGCTGATCTTCAGACAGATTTCGGATGGAGTCCTTGTCCACCCCAGCATTCAGCATGGAGTATGTGTATATGGAGAATTCTGCACCAATACCCTGCAGAAATGTGTTCAAGTTCCCTGTGTCACGACTGCTGTAATCAGCCATTTTCTTCAGGTTCTGCAACTCCCTGGTAAACCTGGGAGTGATAAAGGATAAAGCTTTTGCACCCACAGTAAACTGCACACAGTCAGAGGAAAAATTAACAAATACTTAAATCAGAATGACAGACTATAAATACTCATGCATTCAGTGATGTGATGCCTTGCAAACTGTAATCATAAAGTTACCTTCGTCGGCGAATTCCATTTGTAATACCAATGTCATCTTTCAGATTCTCCTCAGTAAGCTGTAGCAAAAGGTCACCATCTACACGACTCTCCACAAAGTTACCGGCATATTCGGCAAAACCAATCTATGGAAGAGAACATAATTGTGACTAACCTTACACTTTCACGTAAATACAATGATTGCTTCTTTAGAGCAAGTTTTTGTATTTGCACCACTTGTACCTGCTTGACCCATTCTCGAACATCTTCAGTGGACCACAGTGGCACCTGCTGACTCAGTTTGTGTGGCACCTCCTCTCCAATGAGTCGGAGGGCCTGAGCTGCATATCTGGAAGCAACTGCATTGGGACAGCTAGCCACTTTCTTCAGAGGTTCAATGGCTCCAATTTCACCAAAGATTTCAGTTTTTCCCTGCTGTTTCTTGATTCCCGCTTCCATGCAGAAGTGGAATGCCGCAAGGTTACGTGCTTCCTCTCTCTTTGAACTCAAAACTGGCACAAGCCTCTGTAACCAGTTCTTGCTCTGCCCATGTGCGTGCGCCAAGTTGGATTTTGCAAAGTCTGATGGGTTGTGTGAGGTAACAAAAGGTTCCACCAGATCCAGTGTTCCAGACTTCAGTACAGCTGCCTCAATCTCTTTGTTGGCCACCAGCACAGCAATTGCCAAGCAGGCATAATACTTGATGTTATCATCATCATGGAACGCCAGTGGGAACAGCCACATTGGAACCTTCCGTTTGATCATTGCTTCTTGGTTCTCAGCCCCTCCATACAGAGACAGATTAGCTAGGGCACCTGCACAGTGCCGGAGTGTCTCCACATCATTCTTTCTGCACTCAAATAACACAGAGTCCAGACCACCTAAACGTACCACATCACTACATGTCCCTTCACTATGCTTGAACAGATGTTCAAGTATCCCAGTGCCTGTGCGTGAATGATCTACTGAGTTTGCATGCTTTGTACAAATGCAGGCTACTTTCACGACTGTGTCCAGCCCGTTCTTAACAACATGTGCACGATTCTCAGTAGTGAGACACTGTTCTAAAAGCCGAGCACTCGAGAACTGGAGCTCCTGATCTTCATGAAGACAATTGGTCATCAGGAGATCAAGTCCACCACATGTACGAAGGGCGTTGCACAAGGAATAACCTAGTGTATGACCATGTGTTGGAACCGCCCACGCCTTGCGCATCATCTCGTTGATACGGTTCAATATTTGAGGGGCTTTGGTTGATTTAAGATCAGATCCATTGCCATTACGTTTCAAGGTCTTTATGAATGAGTCTAAGCACACTGAGTATTTGTGAATGGCACGCTCCACTTCTTGCACGTTGGAATTTGCCGACAGTTGTTCCAGATCCTCAAAACTCTGGCTGAGTATATCATCCTCAGATGATTTGATTGCCCCATTCATCAGATGACTCACCTGGAAAAAGCATGGAAGGTTAAACTTTATGCGGGCAGTCACCACACTTACATGGCAATTTAAACTTACATAAATGGAAGTTTCAGGAATGTCAAGGATGTCTGTGGCTGAAGCCAAAAGGTCTGATAAAGATAAATGTATAGTTATGCCTACGCTTAATTAAGCACCACTACATGTATTCTCATCTCCAGATTAGATGGACATAACCCCCACTGCATGATGCCTGTACCCACTGGACAGGCACTGAATGGACTCTGGTCTGACTACTGGTGAAGAAGTATGTTTGAGCCCCAGTGGGAATTGTACACCGACTGTTCAGTAGCCCAGCCTGCAGCCTAGTCACTAGTCATGTGTCACTTAACAACTGGGGTACATTCTGAGAATTTCATCGTTAGGCGATTTTGTTGTTGTGTGAACGTCACAGAGTGTACTTACACAAACCTAGATGGTACAATATAGCCTACTACACACCTAGGCTATATGGTATAGCCTATAGCTCCTAGGCTACAAACATGTACAGCATGTACATGTTACTGTACTGAATGCTGTTGGCAATTTTAACACAATGGTATTATAATATTATGGGACCACTGTCATACATGCGGCACGTCGTTGACTGAAACGTCGTTATGTGCAGCATGACTGCATTCTGAGACTGAGCTACCCCAGCCCCAGTGCCCTGATACGGTTATCCACACAACCTATGCAAGTCACAAACATTAACTTATTCCTTGTAACTAATACATGTCAATGTACCTGTGAGGCTGCTGACACTGTTGACTTTGTGCACATCCCCTTAGATGTGATGGTGATATTGGACTGGGTAGAAGCTGCCACGTGTTTCTCATGATTGAAGATGCCTGTTGAAGTAACAGTCTGCCGCTGTTGCTGAGCTGCTATTGCTTTCTGTGTTTCAAGACAAAACCATTACCATTTGTATGTCTTACAGCTGTTTCATCAATGGTGTGAGATTACACATTCTGACAGTGGTCAACAGATTACAGTCTTCCAGAATGTGATGCCATGTAGCTCAGTAGATAGGCAGACACATCTGAGGAACATTATGTCTCCACTTTCAAGGCAGAACCAACAAGAAAATAGCTGTATCACTTTCCTCTGAAACTCTGGCATGTATCTACCAAACTGAAGCATCACATTCCAGATGGTGACATAAATATTCAGTGCTATGAAAATCTGAAATCTTAATCACTGATGGTAGATTGGAAACAAGGTTTATATATATATATATATATATTTATTTATTTATTTATTTATTTATTCAATAAATAAAGTACTTAACTAAAGGACTGTACAAATGCCTCTAGGATTTACCTTTTCGGCCGTGAATGTCTCTGTCTGAAGCTTCATACTGGATGCGGACATGTTTTGGCTTTCCTGTTGTGTTATTTCCCCTGCCTTCAGTGATCTCTGTTCCTGAAGAAATGAACAACAAGCATATTTATGCCACTGACTCACACACATCTCACCAATTAGCACATTTACGACCTGTTTTTCCTACCTATTAGTAGCTGTCAATGGATTCTTGCTAAGTCACGGTAACCAGACACATAATAGTATTAATTCAAAATACGGTCGGAAGAGGTGGGGGGGGAGGAGGGGGGATAAGGGAAACTGTGAACATGCAATGACCATTCTATTCAGGTTCCATGTAAGATGCGAATAAAATAAAGGACTATAAACTTCTCAACAAAGATCCTTCGGAACGTACGGTGGGAAATGGTAATCTGAATTCAAAAGATACGAGCCCGAGCCGTCCTCGACCAATTCCGGATTCTCTTTTCCCGAAAGTAACGCATTTTTCAATACGCAAATGTTCACAACTTTCCTACTCACCAACAAATCCCGGTTACGTTTGCTTTTACTTCTTCCATTTTCCCACCAGATGGTATTACGATACAGACCTCTACGCACTGGCCATGGTACGCCGTGTCCGTACATCTTTCTATGTCTACTCCGTGCAATATGCTGGACGAAGCTATATTTACCGTGAAAGATCGCACCAGTGCTGTTGCTTTAACCCTAACTTGGCCATCTGCCCATCTCTTTAGCCCTGCTGTTTAATAACACATAACAGTATCCTTGAAAGGCATATTAAAGCGAAACCAGCAGCTGGAAGGAGCATTAAACTGCCACAAGTTACAAATCAATGGAACATGAAACCCAATTTCCCCCGCCGCCAAACGAAATTAAAGCTTTGACATTGTTGGGCCGGTGTCCAATGTCAGGTGACCATGCCAAATGCCCTGCATGCATACGTGCCAAAACTATCTACGTTACATTTGCACATCCTCTAAGACAAAACAGCATCTACTTAAGTACACTGTTGTCCGAAGAATGGCTAAATCCACGTTCGCGGTCTCTGCATATGCCTCGATATTATAGTCTACATAAAACCCTCTTGTGACACACACCTTTTAAAAATAAACTATTTTGGCTACTTGAGGGCACCTTCATTACAATGCAAACACAAACCCGCCACAGTGGACAAATCAGCGATTGGTTGTTGAAGTAAAAGAGACGTTTAGGAAAAGTGTATACAGAAAGCACAAGGAATTAGGAATTAAATTAAATTAACCCTCAAACACCCTCAGATTTTGTTCTTCCGTTAAAGTAAAGGCAACCTAACAATATCCATCAGCAACTAACAAACAGCAATCGGTTTTGTGAGAAATGCACAACCACAACACTGATTCCAATATACCTGGTACCAAGCTCTGGAACAACAACATCGATCCAGCAGGTTCTTATGCACAATACGGCTTCTAGTTCTACCTGCTCCTTTGAAGAGTTCGGATGTCACCTTTATGAGGAAATGACCCATCCGAAACTAACAATCCGACGGACTTGCCTAATACTTCTTTCAGTGACGTCACAATATCATTACTAGGGCCTGGGCCTCAACAACAGCGCACTTTTACACATCGTCATCATATCTGCTGGGAGATCAGTAAATGCATATAAAGCATATATAGCTTCGAACAATTTACATTTATGAAGTTAACATTAACACCTGCTTGTTCTGTTACGATACAGTTTCACAAACGCGCAGTAATTTAAGCACCACTTACGGTATCTTCATAACTTCAACAAGATCAAATCTTCACGTTTAATTTTCGGGGGTTCAAAGTTCGTATCAAACCA
>Ga0131853_10016847_pt1 | contig 13323 bp, 7 predicted proteins | sample TergutLab28metaG_FD_92764 | JGI IMG/M metagenome (GOLD analysis project Ga0131853, IMG submission 92764) | Labiotermes labralis P1 segment gut microbial communities from Petit-Saut dam, French Guiana - Lab288 P1 (version 2) (version 2) | ecosystem: Host-associated > Arthropoda: Insects >...
ATTATTATTATTATTATTATTATTATTATGCTAACAATAATAATAAGAGCACTAAATCTTTCACAGAGGAACGAACTGTCAGCGAAGGTTTGTGGCCAACCACCTTATCCGGATTTGTCAACGTGTGTTTTTTATCTGTGGGAATACTTGAAGGGCAAAGTTTACGAATCAAATCCTCACACATTAGATGAACTGGGAAAGAACATGCAACGCGCGCTGTTGGGACTGTCGAAGTAACCTTTTTGCTTAAGCTGTACCTGTACATGGCAACACGCGCAGAAAAATGTACTGATTCTCTAGGTTCTCATTTCCAACATAGACTGTACAGTGTGCATTTAGTCTAGCAAAAACTAAACGAAACAAAATCCTTTCTTGATTTCGCCGTGCAGGCTGGTAGGTTTTAACTGAAACACTTTGTATTTACACATCATAGAATAATTTACTGATAAAAATTAAACTGGACGACTAGGTACTTTACTAGACGTGGAGACGATCGAGTTAGATAAAATTCTGCACGTTGTTTCTGTCCTCCCAGAGACAGCACATACGAAGGTTGCAAATATCACTGCTATCTGCTGTCTGCAACATTTGAAGCGTGTCTTCAGGCGAGGAAATACCACTTCCCAAAATTTTCTTTAACCTAGTCATCACCACGTCGACTAAGGCATGTATTCTCCAAGTCCTGTAACTTATTGCGCGAGCAATTCGAAGCGTCATTCCAGTAAATCAAGCTGTGAAATCGTTAAACGTTATCATGCCTCCTTAACAAAAGTGAATGGATTAAAATTTACCTACCTAATATGATTTTGATAGAAGTTGCAGATCCTGTACATAAACTAAAAGGAAAAAGGTATTTGAGTACACGCCATAAAGGCGTATGGAAGACAGAAAGTATGGATCCACTTATTCTTAACCACGACACTACACGACGGGGCTTGGTCAGCTTCACTTCCTGACCGCCCATCTCGACACTTGAGAGAAATGAAAAATTTCTTGCCCTAGCCTACTTCCTATACTGGCTATGCTATTCCGGCTCTTTTCTTACAATCGTTGGACGAGGAAGAGTTTTAAGTAACTGAAGGGAGGAACTTCGTACCTTTAATAGCAATACTGCCCTTAACGCTTAGTGGAACGCCGAAGAACGGCTTTTCCTTCGCGATTTCCTCTTCAGATTTGTTCGTTGTCTGCACCACACGATCCACATACCGCGCGTCGAGGAGGGCCGCCTCGAACCTACTGTCCACCATGGAGTTCAGTTGAGGGTTGATGTCTCGGATACGAGAGATGTAAGCCTTGACAACTTCTTCACTCGTAACCTGCGAATTTTAAGGCGGCATATTGTTCAATTGCAAGGAGAAAACGGACTCAAAAGTGCCTGTGAATGCAGACTTCATAAGGGATGAAGCTGCCTGACAACTGCCGTGCGCAGGGACACAATAGTAAAACCTATCTGTGTACATATATATATATACATACAAAGGCAACCAGTGATATACGTACCTGCCGGGTTCTAATCATGCGAGCAAGTGTCATGGCACTGTGGAGCAGAAGTTTACTGCGGATGGGAGGAAGTTTCTTGCTTCTTCTTAGGTATCGCAGTAAGATGAAAGGCTTCATTATACATCTCAGTACCCACGTCGAAAGCCAGAGGAACCACATCTGCCCTCTGAAAGTCATTCTTGAAAGAAAATTGTCATTGTTATAGAGAGTGGCCTAAAAATCAGTCAACTGGTCAGTAAAATGTACGCTGAAATAAGCTGTAAATATCTTTACTGCTTGGTGAATTTACAGCAGCCTGGAGTAAGGGAATTGGCAATAACGAGAGCACAGCTGACTCTGGCTACTTTAGACAGTTTTAAACATTAACATTCCCGTGAATATGAGAATTTTTTTCGGTTAAATTAATGATGGATCACCTGCATTAATTAGCCACAGGCGTGTGTCTCTGACTTTTATGTAAATCGTTCAGAAATCATTATTAATATTTGAGTTCCTTCGCCGTACATGCCCGTAATTTCTTGCGATGGTCACGAAACCATTACGGTTATGATAACGCCGTTTTTGGTTATGGTAATTCCGAAGTCCGACCAGCTTTGTGTATAGGCGATGAGTTTATTTTTAGTTAGACATAAGCTAATTTACTTGCTGTGTCATTGTGTGAATAAGTAATGACTTCAGGATTTTACACAGAAAGTTTATAATCTGCTTTGTCAGGTATTAAAAATAATATAATTGAAATGATTTCCTTGGACAACTATTTCCTGTCGGTAAGTTTATTTCGTGTTTATAATTTCGGATGAATAGTTTTCATCAAATAAAATCTTTCGTGATGTAGTATTAATTTACTACAGAGGCATGATGCGGAGTCGTTTGGTGTCTTGGAAAGTTAGGATGTTACGAACAAACTGCATTGTCATTTTTCCAAGGAGGCAATCTCTTCTCCAAAATGTCGGCAAATTTTCACTAGACTACGCGGCATTACGTTCCGGAGAATATGTTTGTTCATAATTAACAGCCGTAAAATTCACACATTCCACACAGCATACCTATTCGCTTGTGAAATACGAAGGTGAATCAAATAATAAAGAGAATTTCCTGTATAGACGCTCCAGTCGATGCACCGCGAAACCTAGCGATTATCTCAGTAACTATGTACTAGGCATTTCCGCGACTAGTCAGTGTCAGGTGTAGTTATTGTTGTGTTTGTTTACAAATATTCTTTAAAGATGGCGCCACCGCTTTCGAATTGCATCCGTGTTGAACAATGAGCTGTGATCCGTCTTTTGTGGTAAGAAATCGTTAAAACATATGAAATGCAGTAGCACGTAAAATCGTCCACTAGAACCGTTGGGGCTAACACGTGTATTCATAAAAGGGTTATTTCAAGTTTTAAGTTTCGCAGTAGAATCATTCTGTTGTTGGTATGCTAGCATAAAATAATGGTGCCAGTTTCATTTGACAGCATTAGTTGTTCAAATGGCAGTCCTACACAAGTGAAGAGAGGCTGTTTGTTGTGAAAACCATTTTAAATTAAGAAGTCGTGCAAGTGCGAAGCAGTTCTCCACAACATATGTACACTTACTTGTGATGCTCTTTGAAAAGAAAATTTTAATGGGTTTGGTAAGAAACTTATGTGAAACTGGTTCCATGTCAAATGGCCTCTAAGACTGCTGTTAGAAGTTCGTAAATGGTACACTAATAAAACCATGCGACATGAGAGGAAAGAGTTCAACGAAATCCAAACAATTTCTCGCCTTTTAACAGCTTTAACAACACATAATATTGTTCTCATATAGGTTTTAAAAATGATTCCTTACAAGAAGCAGATTGTACAACGCTGAATGATCTTGAAAAATAACATCGGAAAGAGCTGTCCATTTTGCAGATTTCACTGCAGGTATTCTGTATAACATTTGGTTTACAGACGAGGTCATTTTCTATCTACATGGTGTTGTTAACAAACATATCAGTCTACTAACGGGGATAGAAAATTTATATCTTTAAAAAGATGCTTTAATATTTTAGGCAAAGTTTCTAGTTTTGCATGTGTTGTCCACTCTGCATGCTGTGGGCTCGTACTTGTAGAGGAGTCTATCAAATATGAACGTTCGGACACGTCTGACAGCGAATTGTATCCCCTTGTTACAATGAACGGGCTTTCTTTACAAGGACATATTTTACCAGCACCAAGACACACGTTCAAACACTGCCAGTACTGTTCTGTACATTTCCAACTCTCTTTGCCATGACAGTAATTTTGTAACACTACCCTGGTCGATTTGGAATACGGTGGTCTTGGGCACCACATTTTCTTAGCATTAACCCTCCAGGAAAATGTCTGTTGCAGCCCTTCCCAAGAAACAGCAGATCCGAGCCGTGAATTATACAGTTACTGACAATCCCAGTTCTCATGTTTTAAGGCAAGACACCACAAAATTTCCGTGTTTCTACACGCCACTTTTTTTTTAAATGGACTTTAATATAATTAACACGTTCTGAAGTTACGTCACGGACAGCTACAAGACACAATTAAATCTCCATCAGTTCAGGAATATTAGGGGGGGAAAAATCATCATTATAAACATCAAGGATTGGACCTTTTGATCCGTTCCATCTCCAGAGTTACAGCTGCTGACGCCAACGCTTCTTCGGTCTTCCAATTGTTCTCCTTCCTTGTGGTCTGTAGTGGTATGATTTCAAAGGGATTCGGTTTTGTGGCATTCTTTGCAAGTGTAAAAGCCAGTTCCGTCTGTATTCATCTGTCTTGTCTAGTATGCCTGTAATCCGTAGTTCGCGGCGTATGTAGTCATTTGCTTTGTGGTCATAAAGGGTGTAGCCTGCCAGAAGTCTCAGTAACTTCATTTCTGCCGCTTCAATTCTTCGTCTTTGTAAGGAGAGTCCAATTTTCTGACCCATATAAAAATGTAGGTAAAACTAGTGTGTTGTATATTTTCAAAATAGTTTCCGTTCTCACTTTCTTAAAAATAGTTCTCTTTATAGTACCTATTAATTTAAACATTGGGGGGGATAATTAACTTCATAAATATGTTGCGGTGACCTGCCGAGTGAAATAAATATGAGAAATTGCGTGCACACTCTCAGTTATTGAGCCTACACATATCTATAGCACAGCAGAGGTGTATTAATCGAAACGAGGGTGAAATGGGTGGATCATGTGGTATCCATAGGGAAGTAATAAACGTATATGAGATTGTGGTGGGGCACCCTGAAGGAAAGAGACCACTTGGAAGACCTAGGCGTAAAAGGGAGTGTATTAAACTGGGTCTTAAAGTAATAGGATGGGAGGGTGTGGTTTGGGTTCAGTTCGATCAGTGCAGGGTATTAGTCAATCAGTTAGTTCGTTTATTTGTTAGTCTCTTATTATTTACACAAGAGTTTCCTGATATATGAAACAGCCCTGTCATCAAAATATACATGTTGTGAAAAAAACAGGATTTTTTTAAGTTTATTATAAACAATAACTTTTGTAGATCTTGGATGTCTTAATATCTGATAATGACCAGGTTGTCAATAGTACACAGATAAACGCTGTAAAGAAAATTGATGGCCATTTAGTTTTGGTAAACAGATAAATCGTTATCACTCGATTTAACAGCCTGTAATGAACATAAAGACCTTACGTATGTTTTCAGATTATCGAGGCAGTGCGCGTTCTGATTCAAGTCTTCTGGGTTGGTGGAACGCGAGGAGAAATAAGTGTATATAAGTGTTGACAATGAACATCCTGCCTCCATATTTGTGGCCAATCTTTAAGACGCAGGCATTGTGTTTCTCTGGGAAGTTTGTATGCGTCTACAAGACTACACATTGTTACAACCCGGAACACTAAAATCTGAGTACACAAGACCTTGATTCCTTTTTCAAAATTAGTTATACAACGCCAGTCAATTTGAAAAAAATTATCTTCAAGATTAAGCGATATTGTCGCCGTTTCATTATTTGTTTCCCAGTGAATTTCACAGTCCTCTCAGGCGCCGAAATTGTAATAACTGTCATGCATAAAGTATGAGACAGGATATTCTAGTCGGTGGGTCGGGATAGCCCAGTCGGTATATCGACTCGCTACGGACTGGGTAGTCAGGGAATCGAATCCCAGTGGGGCGAGATTTTCCGCACCCGTCCAGACCAGTCTGGGGCCCGCCCAGCCTCCTATACAAAGGGAATCAGGTCTTTCGCGGGGGTGAAGCGGCCGGGGCGTGGCGTTGACCACCCACCCCCATCTAGCGCCGAGATTGAACGAAGAGTAGAGCTATACATGTACTCCCCCTCTGAGCCTTCGTGGCCTGTTCTTGGGTGAACTTTACCTTTGCCTTTACCTTATCGTATTCGGTATACTGTCTAGGCTGCAGGCTGGACCATCCGGGGTTCGAATACTACCAAGGGCAACACATATTTCTTTTTACCAGATCGTCCATACTAATTCTGTGGGCCTCCCATCCTATTTAATGATATAGGGGTTCTTTCCCAGGGGTAAAGGCGCCCGGGGAGTGAGGTTGACCACTCACTTCTATATTGTGCCGAGGTAAGAATGAACAGAGCTGTAGTTACATTCCCTTCTACACCTAACGGCGTGGACAGGTACAACTTTACCTTCATCCTTTCACTCGCTCAGTATCCAAACACCGAATGTGACGACCAAGCCTTAAACTAGGTTACTGTGGCAATATAAATGTCAGTAATGTCTTACTTGTTACATCACAGAGTTCAAATGAAAGCCCAATCCAGACCCACAACAAGCTTAACGGCCTTACTTTTGTACATATAACATATTGAAGTACGTAGATGTTGGATATGAACTTCAGCTCTCACGTACACTTGATTTGTAGTAATTTGAGACACCGAGAAAACTATCAGATTTTATTCTACCAGTGACCCACAGTGATCTATCATTCGGGACTGTACACGCACATGTTAAATACATAAAATTTTAATTCGTGGAATTTGTCCAAATATATATATATACCATTGCACTTAACTCTAAAGATATTCACACTTATTCAAGCACGACACAGTTTCAAGTTTATAATCCAGTTTTAATGTTGATTAACGTTGATTGTGTGCAAATACCGGACTGTGCACAGTTCTGCTTGCAAATAAAGGAATACACATTCGTTCCCCATTTCTTATATTCGTGTGAATACTTTAATTGCGTAAGTATACACACATACACACACACACGCACACACACACACACACACACATATAAATATATATATATATATATATATATATATATATCAGTAACTCATTTATTAAGATTTAAATGTTTTAAAGTCAGTATTCTTATTATATTCAAAACGTATGGTTAAATGCTTTAATCATCTGTTTATTCAATTGAAGATACTTTAAATGCACAGACTTCCCATTAAGAACAATTTTAAGCTTAAAATTGAAACATGACATTATGACGTAATAGCTGCGTAAACAATATTAAAATACTTTTTTTATGTTTTGCTGACCTTGCATCTCAGTATATTTATCTTAGTAATTAACCAACTTGATGCACAAATTTTTGTTTTACAATAAGTTTTATTTCATGCCTCTACATGTTTCCAGCACCATTTGCTCATCATCAGGTGGTCAACATTATATTATACAGCCTCTGGTATCACCAAACCTGTATAATATAATTTTGACCTCCTGATGATGAGCACATGGTGCTCGAAACATGTAGAGGCATGAAATTAAACTTATTGTAAAACAAAATTTTGTGCATCAAGTTGGTTAGTTACTAAGATAAATGTTAAAATACGTCTGAGTATGTTGTGAAATCAAGACGAGACTTGTGGAATTTGGATGCAAAGTGTTGACTTTCAAATTATTTACAAACTGGCAGAATAATGGATATTAAAAATAGTGTGCTCACTTACTTTGTTTCTTGTCACGCGTTTATGGCACGACGCTCTTCACACTACTGTTAGGACTGCCGCATTGTACTGTGACCGGCCGTACTTGCCACTGTCTTGAGACACCGCGAAAGTAGTTCGAATAATCCAGCGATAAGCCGCAACCCACACGGCTGCCGCTGATACACGTGACGGTCTGCCCTTACAGGCTTGGCAACGAAGAACAGGTTTCGCCATACAGAAATTGTTAAGCTTTGCTACAAGGGTCAGACCTGGGGTGCGCCAGCAGGACAGCTACCCAAGGCGCCAACCTATAAGCGGGCACTATAACGTCACTGTAAGCTTTCCAAAGGGGGCTCTAGTCAACAGGAACTCCTGTGCCTGGAGGCTTCTAGCTGAATCCATGTTTACATGGGGTCAGTAACACTTCCTTTAGCTGGGAGGAACATTTGCTCTTGGTCGTGTAAGCTCAGGGGATCTTGAGGTGTCAGCAGGGACGGTTGGCACCCTCGATCTCAAGAGCAAAAAAATAACCGCAGCGGTGCTGCCAAGAAGCGGGCTAAAAAGGCCAGGATTGCAGAGGCCCCCGCCTCGAGGCAGCCAGACTCAGATCCTGCAGGAGACCGGAACGTCTGGGACCCAAACAAAAGGGAAAGAGAAATTACACACTTGTGGGCCTAGTGCGACTGGGCCTAAACTTTCTGAAAGCAAGGGGCCCTCATACGGTCCTGGTCAACGTCAGAGGCGGTCCAGAGCCACTCGTGAGGGCAATCAAGCGAAGAAGCCCTAGGAGACTGGGCAACCGAGATATGCCAGGGTCACTCGGGAGGGCGTCGGAATGGCTATTGTCTGTGAAGGATACCGGAGACCCAGGTCTCCAAGGAAAATTTTGTAAGCATCCAGCGAGCGATTGGTGGGCTTGTGTATGAGCTCCCTGAAGAGGGTTTCACCCCAAGGCCCATTGATACTTACTGGACTAAAGGGGTTGTCATTTTGGTATTTTAGGATGAGGAGACCAGAGATTGGCCGGGCAGTATAGTACCAACCCTGACAGCTTGGGAGGGCTCTAGGCTCTAAATGGTGGGCCTGGATTCTCTCCCTACCTACAAAAGAGTGGTGGTTTGGTGTCCGGGCCCTGTGGAGGATAAGGAGCGCTCTTTTCAGCGACTCCGTAGGCTGAATCGCGTACTGGATACCCGTGAATGGTGGGTCTATGAGCGTGGGGCGGAACTCATTGGGGTTCGCCTGGTGCTCAGCATTAACTCTTCGTCTGTCACAGCGCGTTAAATAACACCTCTTATAGCCACGTGTGCTGCTCTGGTCAGACATGGGGTTGATCACCCCACTGTACGGTGGATTAGAGCCACCCTGGAGGACCGCCTCGCTGCGGCGACCCCAAATGGTTCTTCCGTGCGGATTGCGGTATCCAGGGGTGTGTTGTCGCCGCTTCTGTGGTGCCTTGTTGTTGATGGTTTTGTAGCAAGGCTCAGTGGGGGGGGGGGGGGTATATATATTCAAGGCTACGCGGATAACATTTGTCTTCTACAGGTGGGAAAATTCAAAATACGGTGTCAGGACTCATGCAATTGGCCCTTCATACTGTAGATATACGGTGCGACGAGGTCGGGTTGTCGGTTAATCCCGACAAAACTAGGCTCGTTGTATTTACAAGGAGAAGGAAACTCCCTGGTTTCTTTGGACCACATTTTTGGGAGTTAGTTTACGCCGTTTTATGTCGGTCAAGTATCTCGGGATAGTCCTGGACTGTCGGCTGACGTGGAGGGAGCTTGTGAATGTCAAGGTAAGAAGGCTTACAATCTGTTGTGGACCTGTAGGAAGGTCTGTGATGCAGTGTGAGGTTTGAGACCTAAGGTGGCCCATTGGCTCTACGTTTCTATTATTCGGCCGTCCATCACTTTTGCATCCTTAGTTTGGTGGCCTGACTGTCAGACGGCTAGTTCTAAACAATACTAAACAGAGTACAAAGATTTGAATGCTTAGGGATAACGGCAGCGGTGCGCGCCACTCCTACTGGTGCTATGGAATCACTTACGTGCCTCCCTGCACTGGAGTTAATGATTCAGGTTGATGCGAGTTAAGCGGCGCATCGTCTCTGAAGTCTGGGATGTTGGTCGTACCTTCGCCCAATTCGAGGACATGGTAGGATATCGATGCGGCTTCAGAGGTCGGATCCTATATTGATTATGGGGTCGATGTTATGAGGCCAGGTTTTAACCTTGAACCCAAATATAGGGTAACTACGTTGACTAAAGAAGAATGGACCACAGAACCTGGAACTTCTCCTGTAGAAAAGGCCTCGTCTGGTTTACAGATGGGTCCAGGACGGCGGAGGGGATCGGGGCTGCAGTCTATGGGCAATCTTTGGGAAGAAGACACAGTATTTCTCTAGGAAAGCATGCTACAGTGTTTCAGGCCGAGGTATATGCCATATTGGCTTGTGTTTATGAAATTCAAATGAATGTTAGTCTAGAGAAATATGTCAGTATTTGATCTGATAGTCATGCGACTCTGAAAGCTCTTTAGGCTGCCACAACTTAATGCCGCTCTGAACGCTCTTCAGGCTGCCACAACAACGTTTCCATTGGTACGAAAGTGTCAAAAGGCGTTCATTGATATCTCTCCCGGGCACACAGTAGGGCCGTATTGGGTCCCTGGGCGTGCTGGGGCACGAGGAAACGAAATTTCTGACAAGCTTGCAAGAGACGGTTCTGTTCAGAAGTTCGTACGACCTGAGCCGTCCGTGCGGGTCTCTACGCAGAACATAAAAAGGACGACAAGAAGCTGGGTGGACAACCAGCATTTGGCAAGATGATATGGTCTAGTACAAGAACAGGGCTCCCTCGACCCAGTACCATATTTTGGGGTACAAAGGGACTGTTTTAAGACCTAGGTGTATCGGGACCGAAAGAGCCCGAACCCAACCACCAATCTAAAATCTAAATCTAAGATGTCACTGTCGCCATCTTCATCATTGTCGTCGTCGTCATCATCATCATCATCATGTAGGTATCATCGTGTTGGGCCACTTGTTGACCCGTTCCGCTCTCTCGCATCCAAATTCCCTTCAATGGTCTTCCGTGTTTCCTTCTGCCTTATGGTGTACAGCGTGTCCAGAGGCAATAGGCAACAATCCTACCACTGGACTTACCTTGCTCTGGGCTTTTCAGGTGAAATTCTAAGTACTGGCAAGTCTCACGTCACTGTAATATCCATAAATGTGGTGATAGTAAATTCAGTTTTTCACACGCGGTAGAACTTCTTCGAAAAATTATCCGAAATTTGAGCATGCGCTCTGAAAAATGTTCGCCAGCCCTGTCCTAGGACAAGAATTTAAAGAAAATTGGTTTTATGGGGCGCAAAATTATTAACCTACCCGGGGCGCCCACATGTCTCGGGCTGACCCTGATTAGAATCGAGCTGTTACATACATGTGTATATCCGCAGGGACAGATGTAAACTCACGGACTTCCAGCGAGCGGACGGGGGTTCGAGACCGATTTATTTTGTGCGACCGATGATTGCAGTGGAACGATTGAAAATGGCAAAACATGCAGGTCGATGCAGTTCCCCTCCCTCAACGAAAAACGCGACTTTGTGCGTTAGTAAATTGGGCTTTTGTGTCTACGTTTGTCTGCAATTGCATGATCCTGCCGATTTTATTGCATGCTAAGAACTTTAATTGGCCTGTCATACCTTGCATGATTACCTGTTCACAGTAGGTGGACCAGCCCTCTGAAACAATCACATACACAAGAAGAACCGTAATTAAATGAGTAACTTCTCTCATTTCCGCCGAGGGACTCGCTCTGAATATAGATTTATTTACCATTACATTTCGCCGTTTTCTCCAGCCAGCCCAGTCCATGAAAATTCTGCAATAGGGCCGCCTCCTGTCACCATGTATCATCGTATCCGACTCTATATAAACTTATAATTTGAAATAACGTCGTTGAATAACGTCAGTCTCTATTTTTGTATCCTTGGTTTGGAGTAAAATTCAGTCCCTTGATAATACGGTTGTTAAGGTCCTATTGTACGAGTCCAGGATGACAGACATATGTTAGACAGGGGTAAAACGATGTGGGGTCGAATTTTTCAAGACAAGACACAGGACTATAGGCATATTACTTAAATTTTTATCCTATGATTTATTTTAAAATTAAATTACAATTAAACCTTGAAAGAACAAAGTTACTGTACTACAACTGTAAATTTTCTTACAGGTTAATAATAATAATAATAAAAGTCCATATCATAAGTACACAAAAGCCAGTGTACTGGAGAGTGACAATTTCAAGCTGTAATGGAATCGCAGCATATTCATGGACAAAACAATCACTTTCAAGCGACCTGACATAACTTTTATGAATAAGAAAACAAAGACCATATTTTTGATAGACATAGCTGTCCCAAATACACATAATCTCGCCAAAACAATAACCGACAAACAAAACAAGCACCAAGAACTGGCGAATGAAATATGTGCTATGTGGAAGCAAAAGGCGGTACAAGTGATCCCGATAGTAATATCATCTACGGGAGTAATTCCAACGTCACTATCACAAAGTCTAACAAGACTTAACCTGCACCCCAATACATACATACAGCTGCAAAAATCTGTAATTCTTGGCACATGTTCAATTGTAAGAGACTTTTGAAGATCACCGAGCCTAATTCTGTTGATTACTACATCCCAGGATAGGTAAATATTTCCCAGCCAAACCTAAGAAATAAGAAATTCAACAATAATAATATTAATAATAAATTAAAAGAATATTTGACGCTACAGACGAGGTTTCGCATAAACCAATGTTAATCCCTGTTCGATTGTTCTTGGAAATTTTGGACTCGATTATAGAACAAGTTTCGTTTTTCAAGTGTCTAGGACGTGAGATTTCTTGTGCAGCAACCTGATTGCGAAGTGTGTGTCAGTATGTGTCAGTAAGGTCAAATTGAATGTATGACATACCTACAAGTCCTTGTTGAGCCAGTGAATCTATGTAGCGCAAATTTGGGTTTGGAGATGTGTTAAAACGCTCTGAATATCGGTAGGAAACGTATATTCATTAATTATTATTCACTAGGTATTTTCGCTATCTGACTGTGGTTCGTCCTGCCACCTAGTGTTAGAGCGTGGAAGTTTGTGTTGGCCGCGCATGGGTGTAACCAAAATGTCGACTTTCGTAAATCGATAGTGTTCAAACCGAGCTGCCATCTTGTATTATTTTCGGTCAAAATTACAGTTTACTTTCAACTAATCTGAGAGATGGCGTGAAAGTTGCATGTTACGATCTACGTTCACCAACTCTTGGACTTGCCCTATAAAGGATGTAGAATATAATTTTCTTCCTGTGTTGTTGATGACCGTACGAATACACACTGCGTTCATTATCATCCGTCGTGGTCACCGAACAAATACTGAGGACATAAATGTAGTAGGCCTGTGTGTATTAGTTCTATTTTTCTTGCTGGCCAAATTCTTTCTGGCACAGAATTGACGTAACCTGCAGACAGCAATAATCAGGATTACACGCCACATGCACTAACGTATTTTGTAGCCTGAAAAACAAGGTACGGGAAAGTTTGCTTTTCATATCGAAGCAGACCTATGTGCAAGCTCCGAACTTAGTAGTATAGCAGAGACTACAGTGAACAGTCCAGGAAATCTACCACTTTGTATTAATTGCAAGTATTGTTTGTTTCGTATCTTGTATTTCGTGAAACATTTACTTTTGGGAGGGGAGTAATTAGTTTGTCATGCAAAATAAATGGCAAGGTGCTGTGTATAATAGACCGCCTCTGTGGTCTAGTTGTCAGAGTTTCTGGCTACAGATACAGAGGTCCCGGGTTCGATCCCCGGCACTACCAGATTTTCTGAGTAGTAGTGGGTCTGGAACGGGGTCCACTCAGCCTCGTGAGGTCAACTGAGGAGCTA
>Ga0131853_10016849_pt1 | contig 13322 bp, 14 predicted proteins | sample TergutLab28metaG_FD_92764 | JGI IMG/M metagenome (GOLD analysis project Ga0131853, IMG submission 92764) | Labiotermes labralis P1 segment gut microbial communities from Petit-Saut dam, French Guiana - Lab288 P1 (version 2) (version 2) | ecosystem: Host-associated > Arthropoda: Insects >...
CGGGGTTTCTTTCTGATTGTGGATTACTTATTACGGTCTGCAGTCTACCGTTTATGTTAATCTACCACCCTGGACTGGCTATCTCCCCCTGGTATAGATTAGTATTAGGGTTTGTAGTAATTTTCTCAGAGTGCAACCTGCTTTGTTCTTTTGTGTTTCTATTTACTCATTTTATTTCATTTTGTTCTATTTTATTTTATTTGCCTTTTGTATTATTTTCATTTTACTATTAGCAGTAAAGTGTAGCTTGTAATACGTGTTGGTGTTTTATTCCTAAGGGAGAGGTTGCAACAGTCAGTTAGTTCAAGCAGTAGACCGCTTTGTTACCCCCGCCCCTCTCAGGAACCCCCATCCTACAGGATCTGCCAAGGGGTGTCGTGGCGCCGCAAGGGATATTTTGGTGGTAGCCCTGGCGGGCCATAACACATAGATAAAAGAATTTTTCCATTAGTTCTGCAAAAAATAAAATCATTCCAGAAACAGACAGTGAAAGTGATGATGAAGCAGTTCACAATGGAACGCATCAAGAAACCAGGGAAGAAGCTACATCCCGATCTGACATGGAGGAGGAAGATGGATATAAGAACAGAAGACAAGTCAGGGCAATAGGCATGGGACAAAGAAACAAAAAAACACTTGTCTGGAGCAATGTACCTGCACAAATGACCAGGCCTATTTTTCCATGGAAGGGAGACAGCGCAGAAAATCTTAATTTTCCAGACCCTGCAATTTCTTACTTCAAGCGACTGGTGGATAACTCCATGATTTCCGATATTGCAAATCAGACAAACTTGCATTCAACGCAGAAAGATCCACATAAACTTATTGATGTAAGTAAAAGTGAAATTGAACAGTTCATAAGTACACTACTTTTCATGTCAATTTATGGTTTACCCTGCACTGAAATGTACTGGGGAAGTGAAACGCGTATTTCACAAGTTGCAGATGTAATGAGTAGGAACAGGTGGCAGGCTATAAAGACTAACATACACTTGAATGACAATAGTACCAGTGACCGAACTACTGATAAGCTCTTCAAATTGCGGCCTTTTATTGACTCACTTTCAAACAATTTACAGTAAATTCCCATACATGACCAAGTGTGTGTTGATGAACAGATTATTCCATTCAAGGGTAAGTATAGTTTGAAAGTATATGTGAAAAACAAACCAAAGAAGTGGGGATACAAAGTGTTTGCCCTCTGTAATTGTTCTGGTGTCTTACTGAACTTTGAAATTTACACTGGTAAAGAAGAACATGACAGCAAGTTACCTGATGTTGGAGTTAGTGGGAATGTTGTCCTTCAGCTGACGAAAGTATTGCAATGACATATGAACCATAAGGTGTATTATGACAATTGGTTCAGTACTGTGAATTTGCTTGCTGAGTTAGAGAAAATGGGCATTCAATCTTTGGGAACTGTGAGGCCTAATAGATACCAGGATGTAGTTTCATTAGTGATAAGGAGATGAAACGTCAGGGTAGAGGAACTGTAGAAGAAAAAGTGACAAGTGTCGAAGGTGTTGAGATAATTGCACTGAAGTGGTATGACAATAAGCCAGTGCATTTAGTAAGTTCTTTTGTGAGTGCTTATCCAACCTCTACTGTACAGTGATGGGACAAAAAAGAGAAGAAATGTATTCAAGTTCAATGTCCACGTGCACTCATGATATATAACAGGTTCATGGGGGGCGTGGACTTAATGGACTCACTTATAGCACTGTACAGAATAAATATCAGGTCCAAAAAGTGGTATCATCGCACCTTCTTTCACTTCTTAGACATTGCTGTGGTGAATTTCTGGCTTTTGTATAGGAAACTGTGAACTGTCAAAGGTAAACCAAAAAGATCAGTTGAGTCTTCTACAGTTCAAGGCTGAGATTGCAGCATGTTTGTGCCATCAAGAGAAAACAGAAATCAGAAAAAGAGGGAGACCAAGCGTGTCACAAGTACAGCTGGATATTGAAGTAAAGAAGAAGCCAAATGCAGCTCCAGTTCCTATCCAAGAAATAAGAAGAGACGAAACCGGACACTGGCCAACATTTACCGAGAAAAGGGGGCGTCGTAAGAAACCAAACTGTGCCAGTATTCCTAAAGTAATGTGTACAAAATGTAATGTACATCTATGTTTCAAACCTTCCTCAAATTGCTTCATGGAATTTCACAAATAAAATCAAGTCAGTCATATTATGTAAGTTTTTGCCTGTTCCTTTGTATACCAATGTATACCAGCGTTACTTCCAAGTCACGGCCACTTTTTAAATAAATTATGGAATATTGTCGAAAAAACCTATCATTTATGTGATATTAGATTAATACCATTGCTTAAAATTTGAAATTCAATTTTTTTCTTGCCATATAATTAATTTGGTATATGCAAGGGAGGTTTCATGAATGTTATTTTCATACTCATATCCAACCGAATAACCCACCTCAAGCCCACTTCCCAATTGCTTCTTCTAAAATGTACCCTCAAAATATCAATCCTCCCCTGACACTTCATCTCTCCATTCTCAAAACCCTTGTCTGTCATGTTTTCGAAAACCTTCTCTGTCACCATTCCCACAGAAAGCATTTCACCAGCCACGACACCTTCAGAGGAAGATACTAATATATAAGTGCTTTGAGAATAATTTGGCCTGATTTTAATATAAGTGTTTCAGCAAAAGTTGTTCTTAAACAAAAGTTCTGATTACAATCTAATTTTAAACTTCTTTCATAAACCACAATAATATCTATCTTACTTATATGTAATCCTTCAATTTTTCAACAACAGTCTCACACACTTCTGGAACAACGCAGCTGATTGCTTGTTTGGAAATTTTGAACAGGTACCGCAGGCTAACATACGACCTTGCCAAGAAACGCAGCGTCAGTGCCAACCTTTGCTGAATAGAAATGGCTTTCCTGAAGGCTGTCCTTTTTTGATAATTTTTCTCCAATCATATGGATTAAATATTCAAAATTCAATGGGAGACACTGGTGAAATTTTTATATAACCCAGTGACCGACTGAAAATTCAAGTCTGCCAACAAACTTTAACCGCTGTACACTTCCCTGCTTGTGTGCAGCTGCGTTTGGCACCACCACCGCTCTTTTCTCCTCTTTGCTTTACAAGAGAGCGTATGCACAGACAACTTACGCGTTGCAACCTGACCCATTTTCAAGGCAATGGAACTGTTGCCGGTGACAACAGGATGCATATGTTTCAGCCTGTCCACGCACACTTGTAACAAAGGAGTTGCTTGCTACCTGCAGTAAGGTGCACAAACATGTACTTCGTCATATGGCTATGTCTATCACTGAAGACATAAAAAGTTATTATGGGAAGTGGAGACAAGACCATCTTTAAATAAAAAAAAATTGCAAGCATAAAGTGATAGAAATCTGAAGAAGAAGTCGTACAAAGTTGCTAAGTCAGTCGCCATGAACTGGAGTGAGCTTCCAGCAGAACAGATAACAGAAAAAGGTATGTTAATTTTTTTTGTTAATATTATTAGGGATCATGCTGATGATGTTAATATACTGGGCTGAAGCATACATACTATAAAGAAAAACATAGAAACTTAGTAGTTGCTAGTGAAGGGATAGGACTAGAAGAAAATGCTGATAATACTAAGTACATAGTCACGTCTAATATACTTGCGTGGTGCAGTCCAGAAGTAATGCATAAATTTTTATTGTGACTGTACAAGAATTGCTGCTGCAACCCCGCTAGTGGGGGAAGAAGTGGTTGACCTTGGGCTTGGACACAGCCACCAGTCAGTCTCCAGGGGCCAGTGCATGCAGACTCAAATGTAGTTTCTGTAAGTGACTATCTTTATACTGATAATTATGGAGTTCTCACGAGAAGAACAGCGTGCAATCATAAAATTTTTTTGTACAATCAGAGGACACACTATGTGTACTACCTTGCTGACTTCATGTCAAACACTCTCTGCCATGCACCTGCAGTCAACCAATTCACCCTCTTCACAGACTCTGTCAGAAGTGTTGACTGGGCACTCTGGCCTGCGTGTCATACACAACCTCCTTCTGCCACATTCAGCAAGTCCATCCCACAACTTCACACTCCACCCCTACCTGCTCCCTTGATACCCACTACCTTCAACTGCATAGAAAATTTCCCTTCCATGGTCCTGCAATGCAGTGGAATCAGAGGATGAAAGTTTTTCAGTCTTCCTGCGTTGTGTAAGATTCCTCACCAAGGTCATCTGCACATCTCATAAGATTTCATTGTAAAATGCTGTGTGGAATGACTCAACTGTATGCCAGAAAGTAGTCCTCCACAGTGTCCCATTATGTCAGGTACCATGTGTACAGGAACAGCCAAGAAGATAAATGTACCACACGTTGTCAGGTCAGGAAGATGGTCTTTCATCCAACAAGTCCAAGAACTGTCACTAATACATGTCTGTCTGTTCCATAGGCAGCAGTGTAACTCTTGTGAAACACAGCAAGGACATGCTAAGAGGAATGCCACTGTTGTTGATACTGGGGCCTCATTTGAAAAATCCTGGAGTTCCAGCAAATGGATAAACACTCCTGCGCCTTCCTTGTACATTTCCACTACCTTCTTACGTTAACTTACAAATATTCTCTTCACTGCTGCAGCATCCAGCCAACTTCTTGACAGGTGACGGATGGACAGCAAAAACACAACATGGGTTCCAAATGATGACATGGCTGCTGATCTATCTGCACAACATCCTGCAAACAAACAAATGGAAATACCACACTACTGAATAACAGAATACGCTAACGTCCATAACAGACAGGCTAGCACTTCATAAATATGTACAAATTCAATTGAAATATATTATATATATTCAAGTAAATTTCTTTTACAAATATCAAAGCAATAGCAGTAAAATACAGACTCCCAACAGGCTTTATTGTAGACCAGACAATGTCCAATTTCTAGCAATGCATCATCAGGTATATTTCATACAAATACAATATGCAACTGCTCATAAAGTGACACAGAGTAAGACCTCATCACACATGTCGCATTACATGACTTAACGCTGTTCCAGTGCATATTACAGTAAAATTTTTGAACAGTAGCAACAAAGTATAATATTAACAGTCTGTTGTTCTTTCAGTACTTCTTAAATGCCTCCCTTTAATATAACTAAAGCTGTAACTTTGCTGGCAACATTTATTCTACTAGGTGAGGACATGAAAAGGTTCACATGCAAGCATCAAGCAACAAGAAATTCGAATGAAATTAACAATTCACGCAACTCAGGTTCAGGTTCCCAATAACATGAACCTAGCTGTATGTGCTAATTACATGTAATATGGGCAAAGAATGCAGACACCACTCCTAACACAGCCTTCACTACTCCCATATTGTGTTCACAACCTGACAAACTGACCAAAATGTCCAGTGGGAGGTAACATACGTCCATAGCCTAGCATCAACACCTAAAATACTTGCCAAATTGTTATAAAAATTGGATATGGAAGACTCTCAATGTAAGTTACCAGGTAATTCCAATTTTGGGTAAAAACGGACATTAACAGACACTTCAAATAAGGAGCTATGTCAGCTTCTGCACACCTCTCGAGAGCAACTAAGTAGGTATTTCTGAAGAATACCTTTTATAAAACTGTGGACAAAAACAAAACACACAGTACATGCAACACACTCTTCCTGTAAATCTTATACACTTAAAGGTAATGGTAAAGCAATCCCATTACAGGCCTGGACAGGCCCTGGGAGTTCCAGGAGGCTGAGACTCCCAGACTTCAAGACAATCGGCACATGAAGGTGGTAGGGTTGTCAGCCCTACTCACTGGATGCCTTTACCCCCAGGAAATATTCCTGGTACTCATTTCTTTTAGAGGCTGAGTATACCCCAGAGCCAAAGTGCAGCCAGAAGGTTTGTGTCAGTGAAAAATTCCACTGACACCATCAGGAATTGGACCCACAACCTTCCTGCTTGTAGAGCAGTGCCTCAACCAACTACGCTACCATGTGCCCATACATTTAAAGGTGATGATTTTAATTTTGTAATAACATCTCATCATAGAGAACCTTTAAATTTTATCATTTTTATACTGACAAGATCCTCCCACAAACCTGTTCAGTATCATGTCATGTCATGTCTGTGACCGGGTATCACAGCCTCAACTGCATGACAGATTTTTTTTAATTCAACCAACCTGTCACTCAAATGTTACAGACATACAGCAGCTCTGGGACAGAACCACCTAAAAATATTATCAAACCTCACTACTTACAAATCTGTATCCCTGAATAGAAGGGTCTCAAACACATGGTCCACAGGCCACATAAGGCCTACTAGTTCATTTTATGCAGTCATCCACCTGGTCTTATTCTAAGTGTATAACATGACCCAGCAACATTAAGAATTCGTTTAAATGAAGGAATTAATTTTCTTTTGTTAACAATCCATACAAGCCCCAAGATATCAGCTATCCCTGGAGAGTTAAATTACAACACACATTCCAGAGATAAAAGTTACATAAAATTTAAAATTCAATAATTATAATATATGGGTAGCCCTTTCCTTACACTCTGGTTGTGTTACTGAGACAGTGGGTGTAAATCAAAAATGATATTCCCGTACATGCCGTCTGTATCTGTTGCATCCTCAGTGTTAGTGAGAGACCAGTTTCACACCCATACAAAAGAGGCAAGATTATAATTCTGCGTAACTTAGTCTTTATACTTTTTGAGGGCAAAGTTGAAGACAAAGGATTCTGCACCAAATGACAGTAAGCATTCCACTCCCTGATTTCAAGCTGCTCTTATTTGTTCATGAATGCAATTTTGATTTGTTACGGTTGTTTCCATAAATTTGAACTGTTCCACTATTTGAAAGCAGTTATTATCTACCTTTATATTGTGATTTTGTCGTGCGTGCTGTTGATGACACATGAACTTGTACTTTGTTTCCTCAGCATTTACTTCTCAACCAATCTCCTTACTAGTGAGTAATAAAACTTCTGTGTGTTTCTTTACAGTATGTATGGTTTCACCTAATATACTAACACCACCAGCACAAACCAGAAGCTGATGAGTACCATTTAATCTGAAGCTCTACTGGTTTGCCTAAACCATCCTAATGGCATAAGCGAAGCAAAAGCGAAAAGCAATGGCGATGAACCATCTGATAATTTCAAACCATTCTTAATAGGGAACATGTCAAATACAAAGTGGTATAACCTGTCAAGGTGGCATTAACACATAGAGGAGTAAAACAAATGGCTGCAAAACAGGGGCTACGTGTGTATCAATTTTCTTATTAAATGTAGGAAACACTCTTTGTGCAACACTGCACAAACCTCAGGCACCAGTTTGCCATGGTGACTGGATTTTGTATGGTGGTGCCTACTATCTGAGGATCCTCAGTACATAATTTCCTTCATGTCATATTTCTGGTGCCTAAAACTTTGTTGTGGCTCCTAGCTACTAGGAAAATACGTGCACCCCAGTCTTAAAGGCATGATTCATGTTAGCTAATATTTTTAAGATTTTCTTTACTAAAAGAACATGTCCTCGCCGTCATTGTCATCATCGTCATCATCATCATCATCATCATCATCGGCACTGCAACTCCCTAGTCAGCCTTGGCCTCCTTTTCCTGACTTCATAACAATAAGTTTTTACTGTCTAGGTTGCTAGCCACATGAAAAACCCCTTCCAGGAGGATCAGAAATACTACTTAGCAAATGACATAATTTCAAACACACCAACACATGCCATACAATTTTAACAAGAAATATATTAGCACCCAGAAGTAATTGGTATCAATTTGTAGACAAGTCAGCATAAACAGATGGCAAATCTGATAAATTAGGAAAGGGTAAAACCATAAAAAAGACAAGAGAAGATGCAAACAAAATTATACCAGAGTTCACCAAACAGTAGGTTGATAAGACTTCAAGGAAATGAAAGGTGAAAAGTAAAACCCTCACAGTGGCTATTCACAATCAAACAGCTGCAAATTTAGTAGGCATTAACAGTGAATTATACATTCAGATGCATCATCCCCGTTGTGTTTTATTTACAATTAAATAGGGGTTCTTTTGAGTCAAAACACAACTATCTTATGTTGCTTATTTAAGCTGATGAATCATAAAAATACATAAAACATATGTACTATTTTTACCACTTTTATGATTCACACTGTATAGTCTCCTCAATTACATATCTTGTGACCTGAAGATGGCCCAGTGCAAGGGCTGAAACACGTCGTCAGCTTAAATAAAGATAAGCAACATAAGATAGTTGTGTTTTGACTCAAAAGAACCCTTATTTAATTGTGAATTATACCAACCACAACCATCTGCTGGGCTTCATATAATATCCCTAAAGATGATATGCCCACATAACAGTAAAAAAGCATTTAACCCTTACCGATCATGTCAGTAAACCACTCTACTACGTTCACTGATAAAACCCGTAGAACACACAGTAATTTTTATCACAGCCACAACTGGAGACACACAACACTGAACCCATACAATTTCTTGTAGGTTCACAAAAAACACACACACACACACAGATAATACATATACATTTTTAACGTTCACAGGGATTCTGACAAATACAACCTGCAGCCACACAGTCAAAGATGATCAACTTGAGGAATAACATCAAATGCCAATCAAATGACTGCATACAGTCAAACAATAATACAAGAACTTCATATAATGAAGTTTCCTACTGTACATAAACACAACCTCAAAGCCTTACCTTGGTACTACAAATAATTACCTTGAACCACAAAGCTCAGTGTAGCCCAACAATGGACCATAAAAAAAATGAATCCCTTGGCACAAACTGGAGATGAATGGTTAACTTCATGACCCAGCCACTTTACAAACCACCCACCCCCCCTTCTGGTGGGAAGTACCCTATTAACCAGTGAATATGGTGAGTCCTAGAGCCAGTCTTGATGTTTTGGAAAAGAGAAAAATCTCTTGTCCCAACTGGGATTTGAACAGTGAACTGCCAGCCAGTAGCCTCGTCACTATACACTGGGTCCGCCTCCCATAAATCCAACCCCTTGTCCGTACTTTGGGGTATCGTGGACTCATATTCTACTCTACCCTGGGTCACATGGGAGGCGGTAACAGTTGCGGAGGGCATACCCCGATGAGGGTTGCTATGACACAGGCTGGCTAACGGGGCTTTGGTCTACCCAAGCCAAGGTGGAAGAAGGTATCGTGCTGAAGACTGCATGGCACTGGGGTAGAGATTGCAGTGTCTTAAATGATCCCCTTGGGGAACCAGGCCATACCCCATTGTATGTAGGCCTTCCATCCATGTGGGGCTCCGTGAAAGGTGACTAAACATGTTCCCCGTTTTTTGTGGGAGGGCTCCTTATTGGGGACCCCGACAGATATAAATGAATAAATTAACCACTGGCCCTGGAGATGAAGTTTCTCTCTCCATGGGGACCCTGATGGGCAACATGGAGGTGGGGGGGGGCCATTTACCGGGGACTTTGAGGGAAAGGTGTAGAAGAAAATTCTGGAGACAGGTGCCTCTCACTTCAGGAGCCTGTTGGGGAATTTGTGGAGTTATTGACTCAGTATTTTAGGAGGGCTCTGGAAGGGAAGCATCTCTCTCTGTGGGAGCTCTGTTTGGGGATCTCCTTTCTGGGGACTCAGAAGGATATGGGGAGGAGGGCTCAGGGGATGGAAATCACCCCATGGGGGTCCATTAACCGGGAACTCTGAGAGATTGTTGTAAGGGGTCTCTGGAGATGGGGCATCCCTCTCTATGGCAGCTATATTAGGAAAACATGGAGGGGGGGGCTGCTTTGCTAGGGGCCCTGAAGGTTATGAAAGGAAGGCTCTTGGGATGGGCATCCCTCTTTATGGGGGCTCAGTTGGGCAACCTGGAGTGGGCTCCTCTACCAGGGACTTTGAGATATGGTTGAAAGGGGCTCTGGAGGTGTGGTGTCTCTCTCTGTGGGAGCTCTGTGAAGGTAACCTGGAGGGAGGGCTTCCTTGCTGGGGACCCTGAAGGATATGTAGAAAAGGCTCTGGAGATGGGAATCTTTCCATAGGGGCCCCATTTGGGGAAGCTGGAGGAGGGCTCATCTATCGGGGACTTTGAGAGAAGGATGAAGGGGGCTCTGTGGATGGGGCTTCTCTCTCTGAAGAGGCTCTGTAGAGGGGGCCTTGGAGGGGGGAGCTCCTTCAATGGGGACCCTGGAAGATATGTCCAGATAGTCTCTGGAAATGGGCATCTCTCTCCACAGGGGCTGCTATAGTACCAAGGGAAACCTGGTGTCTGGGGAGGTGGGGGGGGGGGGCTTGGTATACCGGGGACTTTGAAAGATGGATGAAGGAGGGCTCCTTTACTGGAGAACTCTAAGATATGTTAAGCAAGGCTTGGAAATGGGTGTCTATTTCCATAGGGGCCCCACTTTTGGGGAACATGGATGGGCATTTCTTTCTTGGGGCCTTCTTATTAGAGGAATTTTTATTAGGTCCTTTAGAGATATGCTAATACCCTGTAGATGAGTATCTCTCTCCATAGGTGCCCCACAGGGAAACCTGGAGGGGGTTCGTTTGCTGGGACTTTTGAGAGAAAAGAAGCAGTATATCTGGGTTCCTTTCTTGGACTCAGAGGTCATTAAGATTTTAAGTCCGGGGGCCACAGCTCCCATGATCTGATATGGGGTACAAAGGGCCCGTCTTTTAAGGCCTAGGTACATCGGGGCTGAGAGGCCCTGAACCCAATTGCTAATCTATTCTATCTATCTATCTATACACTGTGTCCTCTACTTACATGTATGATACTAACATATGCCACGTAATATGTACTATAGATACACTCAACTGAAAGACACTTCTTTATGCAATTACCATGAAACTGCATGATATACTGCATTGTAAGTGGCCTACACTATGCCAGAAAGCCCTATACCGTCTTTACCGATTCTAGTGGATCTTCAGTTTCCATAGCAGCACAGTAACACACCAACCACCAGGATACTGCTTATCCAAACACAAAACCACCAAGAAAACCATGTCACACACACCAACCCACAGCACTGCCACCCAGGCTGGGTAAACATGTTGCAAGTACTATCAAGAACATCTAGCACCTATAGTTTCATATGACAGTAACTCCTGGTGAGCTGCTTCAGGCTGAGTGCTGAGAGCAAAAGACCCACAAGAATTATCGAAATATGTTCTTTCCATTTACATACAAAAGTAAACTTCTGCTGCTTCTGACACCAATTTACTGGTGACGAACACTGTGATAACCAAATCAGTTTCAGACATGGATCACCTCCAAAGAGTAACATTCATGGGTGCCATGTGCATAGGTTTAGTTATAATGAGAGAAGAAATGGGTAAAGAAAATTAGTTAAAGCTGGTGTCCACAAGTTTTCAGAAAGTGTAGAAGCCACACCAAAATTCTGGGTGTCAGAACCGTAACATGAAGCAAGTGCCATACTGAATATCCACAAACATTAGGTAAGGTAAAGCAGTCCCATTACAGGCCTGGACAGGCCCAGTGGGTTCCAGGAAGTTGAGATTCCCAGATTTCGTGACAACAGCACAGGATGGTGGTAGGTTTTCAGCCTTACGCACCGGCCGCCTTTACCCCCAGGAAATACTTCTGGTACTCATTTCCAATAAAGGCTGAGTCGACCCCAGGGCCATAGTGCGATCGGAAGGATTTTATGCCAATGAAAAATCCACTGACACCAGCTTGACTGACACCAGCTGGGATCGAACCAGCAACCTTCCGATTTGTAGCACAGCACCTTAACCACTGTGCTACCGCGGTCCCCTACAAACATTAGGTACCACAGTAAAAAATTTAGGCAACCTAGGACCTACCATTTATGTAACCCTGCATTAAAGAGCGGTGAGAAGGTATTCCAATGTGGGAACATGACAGCTCATAAGTGAACTGAGGCATTAAAATGCCCATCACTTCAGAAATTCCAAAAGAATGTCTGCGGCTGAAAGTGCAAAACTTTGTGATACACTAGGACCTGTTACTGGCACACAGAATACTGTACTGAGAAACACCATTTCAGTCAAGGAATGGGTTATGGTAACACTTCACTTCCTTGCAACAAACAGGTACACAATTCAATGTTCATTTGTCATCGGCTCCATTTCTATGACAGTTCCACTCATTTAAGGTGTTCCTGGATAAACTATTAAATCTTAAAACTGTGTGCACTACATAAGCCACATACCTGCCTACATGACCGTGTAATGGCAAGGCAAGTATGGCGAGGTCTTACATATGCTCTAAAGAACTAATATTTGGATGTAACAGAAACAGCAATGTGATAATTGTATCTCTTACTAAACTAATGCGTTCCAGCATATATTTTGTGATTGAGTATAATCGCTTGAAGATTACATCAACTACTAGCTCAGGGTTTTCTATTGCACTAACATTCTTCAAACCTGAAACGATATACACAACAGTGTGCAAAATCGTAACTGTGAACGTACCTCGGTTTTTCATAGCGGACTAATAACCGCCGAAATCGTTCTGTCGGGCTCACGTCCTAACTACTCACAAAGAATTGGCAGGGCCTAATGAAGTAGTTTACCGTCTGAAATGTTACGTGGCAGTACTGGCCGAAATATTTTATCAGGTCGCGGAATTCCATAACGGACAGCCACTGCCAACTAACCGCCAGTCAAAACCCATCCGGACCTAAATTATGCAACATGTGACGATGCATGTATCATGGTAACCAGCTGTGTCTGCAATTAACTATTCTCAACTTGCCCAAAATTTAAGTATGAACATACGTCTTTTACACTCTGCTTTATACAAGAAATTGCTGTCTAACTTAAAAACTCTGCATCCATTTTTTCTATCATTGAAGCACCCCCAACTTGGCATGTATTTACACACGCTCTAATGTCATATTATTACATTAAGGATACAGCCGGAGAGAATTAACAGCAACGATCTAGAACAAAGAATATTGCACACTACTTACATCACCAGCATGCGTGCCCACATTTCGAATTCCACGAATCACAGACCACAGATTACTACTTGTGATGCACTAAACCACACATTCGGAACCGCATCCACTTGGGAAGACAGTGGAACGATGTCGTAGTCTGCCGAGTGTGGCGCTGCGGTCGTTCCTGAATGATTTACAAGTCTCCGAAAACACGACACGAATTGTTGCGGCGCGCATGTGCTTCTACCTATAGGTGTAGACGCTGAGAAGACGGGCGAGGAGATGAAGTTCTTATGTTGAGGCCGGGGGGGGGGATGACGGACATAGCGGCAAGTTCAAGGTTATAGCAATCCGATTTGTAAAAGCTCGCGCTTA
>Ga0131853_10016850_pt1 | contig 13322 bp, 9 predicted proteins | sample TergutLab28metaG_FD_92764 | JGI IMG/M metagenome (GOLD analysis project Ga0131853, IMG submission 92764) | Labiotermes labralis P1 segment gut microbial communities from Petit-Saut dam, French Guiana - Lab288 P1 (version 2) (version 2) | ecosystem: Host-associated > Arthropoda: Insects >...
CAAAGGTAGGTTTATTACCTCTATTCATTATGTCCAATCCATTAGCCATAATATAATTAAACAGGGACTCACCTCTGTTGTTAATGTTCGTACTTCCCCAGGAGGTGTGTTGCGAGTTCGCATCACAGCCGACGATCAGGTGAGTTCCATCAGCCCTACAACCTGTCACCAGCCTTTCCAACTCCCCGGGAGGTGGAGGTTCCACGTCATCGTATGAAAGGTAGGCTGATCCGAGAATGATCTCCCTCAGCCCCCTACAACCCAACGTTTTAATTTTTACTGCTGTGAGGTCCCTAGAACAGTGATGCATCAGCGGCAGTATCTGAAAGCCTTTCTTGACTAAAATACAGGTCCTAGGGTATAAAATGGATCTACTATAAATTAGTTCTCCACCTACCTCTTTTAGTCCTTTAATTTCCCCCTTATTGGTCCAAGGTTCCTGTATGAGGGCAACATTGCAGTTTCTCTTGGCAACATCAAGGGCAGCCGAGGCTGCCCTGCTGTGATGAAGATTAACTTGCAGTACTCTCAATCTCTGGCTTTCTCTTTTCATCCTTCAGGGTCCGAAAGATAACTCTCCCCAATCCCTAGAAGGCCTTGAAATTTGATAGAGTCAGGGCTTGAAAAGAGTTGGGGTCAATAGAGAGGGCCAGCATCTGCTCCTTCTCATTGACCTTATGACTCATAACTGACCAGTCTGTCATGTTTAACTCGGGATTCTTAATCTTGAGACGTGTCATGAGAGTGGTAACCTCGGAGGTGTCAGGAATGTGAACAATCACCCTGGGTCTCTTTGGTAGGTCTTTGGAGTCAACCACAGTCAGCTCCGTGCCTTCCCACAATTCCCCAAGTCCACTGACCGTCCGCGTTAACCAGGTCTTAGATGATTCATTTGCACAGGTGATCCAGAATATTCCCAGTGCAAATTTGGAGTACAGAAATAGCGGTGATGTCTCGTCCTGAGTGTTTGCATCCACAGCGATCAATAGTTTGGCTTGAATCATGTCGACCTGAGTCTGATCCAGTTTGAGATCAGGGTGGCGTCTGTGAATAATTGCCATCTTGATTCCAACAACAGCCTCTTTGTATGACATAGTCTACACCTGAGCATTCCTGGGTTTTTTGTTTGCTGTTTTTCCTTCTAAGGGTGGTGTGCTCGAGTCTGAATGGGGTCTTTTCACACCCCCACTACACCCCGCCCCATCCTTACTCTGAGTTGAAGGAGCTTTTCCTGGAGGCTTCTTTTCTGTCTAGGTCCCCTTCCTCATCATCATTTCTCGAGTGAGCCTTTTCCACTTTGCTCCAGAGAGTCTGTTGATTTGCAGTCCAATCGTTGAGATGCCTGCAGCCAATCTCTCCTCATCTGAAGAGGCAACGGAGGGCTACAACCTCCAAATGGGGTTCTTGCTGTGTCAAGTCTGCAGTTGCAGCTGCTTCTTGTTTAGTTTTAAGTTTTTTATTTGTGTCCAATTTTGGTCCCACGAGTACGGGAGAAATAGGGTCAACACTGGTAGAGCCCCCTATACCAGTGCAAGGCTAAATATTCCGGGATGCCACCAAGTTTCCCCGAGGCTCCGTTAGAGACACGTCACCCTTGTGCCATGCATCCCTTCAGTACGGATTAAGGCAAGCCACACATAACACCTTGGGGTTGGGGAGTTGGTCCCGGTCTCCTATTTATTCAGATACAGACCTGTTGCATGACAGGTCCCCAGCTATCCACCACCCGCTGACGTGCCTGGTAGCCACTCAAGCCTCGGTATCACTTCAATTCCAAGTGGTGTGAATTTTCCAGTGACGTTAAAGCAAAATCTCACAAAAAGAAATCACATAAAATGAGACTTGCCTGTACATGTTTTAAATGGTAATTTGTGTTCAATTTGTGCCACATTTTTCAGGAACATAACCCTGGCATGTAGAAGACTGCTTCTAACATTGTGCAGGCTACAGAATGTAAAGCATTAGGTTCTTCGGGTCCAGTTATAAGCCTTGCTATTAAATAAATAAATAAACAAGCAAATACATAAATAATAACGGAATTAATGAATAAATGTATAGTTTAACGTAACCTAACCTAACCAAAGACCTAAAGACTTAAAGATCAAAGTGATTGAAGTGACCAACATGACCAAACATTAATTGCAGGTGAACTGGAAAGCAGATGTCTGTCAACAGGTTTGTCCTTATGGGACAGCTTTAGTGGTGTCACATGATACCCTTACTGTGCCCAGGGTTTTCAGTGTCAGCTTGAAGTACAAGTTAGCTCTTGGAACAGTGGAGAAAGGCTGTCAATGAGGTAAAAAATTCGACCTACTTGAGCAGTGAATATAAAAAGATGAGATGTATGTGTCAGTGTAGTCTGGGATTTTGTTGAAAAATAGTCAAACTTCAGTAAATTAATGAGCTTCATTTTGTGTTGTCATTGAACTTTATATGGAACCTCAATGAATGTTCGTCATAAAATATACTTTATCATATATGCTTTTTATGTACATGTACTGTGTTCCTTGAACTTACATTTTGTATTACACTTTGTGTTTTTGTTGTTTTGTGTGCTGACTGTTGTATAATACTGGACAGTGCAGTAACTTTAGTGTATTAGTTTTGTGTGTGCCTACTGTGAAGACAGTATCACCAGCAGATATGAAGTTTTTTTAATGCTTGTGACTGTAGTTATGGCATACATATTTCATTTATTTCATGCAGTGACACTTGTGTATAAAGGAGACAGTTGTTTGTACTTTGAAAAAGCTGAATATTGTAAGTAGTTCTGAGTGTGGGATTGTCCTTGTGATAGCATTCAGTAGAACTTTGAAATTCGTTGTACATGGTCGTGACACTAAAATGTGTATTTTTACGGATAATGCCTGTAACCAGTAAGTATTTCAGATCTTGTCTGAGGGCAAAATATGAAACACTCTGTACACAGCTGGTGGAAAAAGTATGTAATATTAAATGCTGTGTGTGTAAAAAACACACCACTCTTCTGTAATTCACTTTTCTGAATGTGACATATGTATCCATGGTTCACTTGTTCTTAATATAATATGGTAAAGGTTTTGAGGTGCTCAAAATGGTGAGGATTCATAATGTGGTCTGGTTCAGGACATGATGGGGTGATACATGGTTATGAATGCTGTGGAGGAGCATTCTGGGTCTTTCTTAACAGGCTGTCAACAGATGGTGGCAGCATGTCCTGACTTGATCCTCAGGACCCACCTTTCATATTACATGCCTCATAACCTTGACAACTGTAATTCTGAATTTTAATATTTTGCATTTGGGCGAAAATAACGTATAATACTAAAGAATGACGCTTTACCGGTGCCATGCTACGTAGTTCTATAAGTTACCACCAGGAGCACGGCCACTGAGTCTAACCGGCCACGTAAGGAAGAATAAGCCGCTTGTGGCGCTGTAAGTTTACGTTTCCACGGAATTCCCAACCTGTAAGAGGTATTAATCTGTGGTACTAGTGCCCGATGACGAAAAGTGAGCGTTTTTCCTGCAACACGTATTCCATATATACGAGACGAAACTACATCGAAAAGACAGTGACCACGGATAAACTGCAACAGGCAATGTAACAGACGACTATTCTGATGGTAATGTTTTTGCGAACTTAATGGTGAATAATAATTTTAAAAATCTGGATCGTGTTAGAATATTAGTTCTTTATGTAATTGATTGCGCTTTTCACGGGTTTTGTTTTAAATTAATTTTGTCGCGAAAACGAGTGCAGTGACAGTCGTAGTGTTTTCATGGTTTGTGGAACAAGTCCCATGAGTAATGAATTTTTGTGTGTAAGGTTATTCGTTATTTGACATCGTGATTTTAGAGGAAGTCGTTTATGGTTAAAGTGTTCAAATTCCATAATTTCTTGCGGTGTGCAGTGTGAATTATGTCATACTGGTAACTTAAGTTGTGAGTATGCAGCTTTGATGCGTAGTAATGCCTTGTGACTGTGCAATTAGGATCTTCTTGTTCTTCAGATTTTTAGATTCAGATATGAATGTACGTGGACGTGTGTCCAGTTATTAATATTCTGACACTTTTTTTCTGGCATTTGCGATGGAAAACATAACCCAGGTCAGGACCGACTGTTTTCTTGTTTGTTCTGCAAACTTGGTATGTTAGTGTTCTACTTTGGTATTCCTTAGTAGATCGTTTGTGAAAGAAAGATGCTTATCAGTTTGAAATGAATAGGTAGCCAACTAGACTGGAATAATGTCAGTTGAAATTTAATTTTTTAAAGTAAGTGCATTTTTGTTATTTGGTTATCAAGTTTTTGTAATCACTGACATATGGAACTTTTCCATCTTGACTGGTAAAATGTACACTAATATTTCTCTTGCCCGTCAGTGTGATTATTTTAAAATGGCAAATTTCGGCAGGTTGTGTAATTTTATAACAGTTAAGTTCATAGTAATTTATTACTTCAATACATTGCATTTTTTTGAACAAGTATGACTAATCTGATTGAATTATTACATAAATATTTTGACCTGTGAAATTAAAACAGTGGAATGTATTCTGTGTTATGTCATTTGGCATATAAAAATATGTGCATTTTTTACTCTGAATTTTCTTAATACACATTTGCACTGCCAGTGTTCAATAATCTTTACATAGAAATTACAGTTAACATAATGAAGTTTTAAGCTATTCTTACAGCTACTTTTTAATGTGCAGTTGGTTTTGTGTCAAGTTTTTCATTGATTGTATACAAACTTTCTTGTATTTTGGCTAGTGGAACAGTTAAGGATGAGTGACGAGTAATGAATAGTGGTGCACAAGGCAGAAAATCAGTGGCTGAGTGGAAGGTTGAGTGTGTGTCCCAAGTAGTTGTGATTATAGTATTAGCTGTGGATGGGTTTGAAATATGATGATTTAATTTAATTGTCCTTTACTTGCATGTAAGATAGTATTGTTGATTCATTGTATGTTAGTAGGTCACAAAATTCATATTGCTTTATCTTTTTATGTGACTGTTCACATGTGAAATTAAATTTGTGCTTTTAGTTGTAGAGTAGTTGATGGATTGTTAGCATTAAGTATATTGTCGAAAGATATGAGATTTTACATTATCATGGCAGTATGAAGATCAAAATCATCTGGTGTGTGATGCCCTGAAGTGTGGTAGATACTAATGTTATGAAAGGTGTGACACTGTTTGGTTCAGTAAGTAGACCCATGCTATATTATGCCCTGAAGTCAGAGGCAGCATGGTCCTCTGTTACATTGGTATTTTTCTGCCATAGTGATTGTTCTAATATTCCAGAAGATGGTGTTGAAAGTTTGAAGAATGAACCAACATAATATACTGGTTTTAAGGCAGGTATTTTCGTCTGATTTAAAAGTGTATAATGTGGGATGATTTTGTTTCTTCTAATTAGAGTTTAATGCCTGGAAATGTGTCACTATTCTATTGCATGATATTTGCTAGTTCTGGATGTATACCTAAGTTATTTGAATGTAGCATGTATTAATTATTCCAAAGTAATTTTCAGTATGTGATATATTTCCAGAAGGCTGCTTAGAAGAAATGACTCATCAGAGCAGGTGTTCAGAAGAGTTATCAATTGGTTTTGTGTGGCTGAAACTCCAGATGATTGGCTTTCCATTCATGCTTGGGTGGAAATCAATGAGCTTAGGCTGAAATTTGGAGCACTGCTGTAAGAAAATGCCACGAGACAATGAAGATAGGGCAGAAGGTGGAGGAGGAAGAGGGGTAGCTGCTGAACCAACAGCAGTGGGACACAGTGGAGGGACTGGTGCACTTCCTGGTGGAGATAACATTGGTGGAGGAGCAGGCAACAACAATACCAACAACAATAATCGTACCCGTAATAACAACAACAACCAGAATCCCCTAATCAATGTTCGAGACAGACTGTTCCATGCCATATTCATCAAAGCAGCCTTGGCATATGCACGCACTTTCCCAAGGCCTGTGAGAAGGTTCCTTGAGTTTATAGTGTTATTAAATGTAAGAACTATAATGTATATAATGTAATTATTGACATGCTTTTAATTTTGCTGAGTTATTTGTAAAATTCTCAACCCACCCAGCTCTATGATAAGCTGTAGTTGCAGACATTTATATGGCCTTAAAGTCTTGTTGTTGGCCGTAGTCACCGTGTGTGCGTGTGTGTGTGTGTAGGCACTTGTTTCTTTTAGTTGTTGCCAGGTAACACAGCAGAAACATGTGGCTTCAACAATTGCTTTTTTCTATTGTTGTAATATGATTCATTTACTTGGTGAATCCATTTTGTCACATACTGTGCGTCTTTAAATCTGGTTTCTGAACTGGAAGAACATTCAATTCAGGGGTGTTTGGTTTAAGTTTAAGTCTCTAAGTCTTATCATTTGAAGTTGGATGAGGTTGAGCAGCTGATTCATATGATTATGTTTTTTTTATAGTTGCATGCAGTTGCAAACAGTGAACATTTTCTCTACTGATGTGTTTCTCTTAATATGCAAAATTTTGGGCTGTAGAATACAGTAATATAATTTCCATGCACTGTTGCATTTTATATTGCCATAGCTCATGAACATTATTCTTGTTTTGATGATTTTTTTATAGAATTCATCTTGTTATGTCACAGTTCACTGACAACAAAATATAAATTGCCATCAGATACAACAATTTTATTATATTCTATTTATACTATTATATTTAACTCTGATGATGTTATAATTTATTCTTTTTCATAAATACAGTCATGCGTCGCTTAACGATGGGGATACATTCTGAGAAATTCGTTTTTAGGCGATTTTGTCGCTGTGCTAATGTCATACAGTGTACTTACACAAACCTAGATAGTTTAGTGTACTACACACATAGTAAATATGGTATAGTCTGTTGCTCCTAGTCTACAAACCTGTATAGTATATTACTGTACTGAATACTGTATTCAGTTGTAGCACAATGGTAAGTATTATAATATTGTATTATAATATAATATTATATTATAATCTTATGGGACCACTGTCGTAAATGCAGTCCATTGTTGACCGAAACTTCGTTACGCGGCGCATGACAGTACATGGATGCTGGAATGAAACTGGTCAATTTTGAATGTGATTACAGGCCATTGCTGCTTTTTTTGTGCTGGCATACATACATGTAGTCTTTTCACGTTCACCTACAAATTGTCTAGAGCATATAAAAGACGATTGGCCTAGACAGGGGATTCTTCGTGTTGAAATACTTCGTAATGGTGCTGATGACTATAATATAGAAAAGTCTTACGCCAAAGAAGAGAAACTTAGGCATGAAAACAGTGACCTGAGCAGTGTATTAGGGATTCTTGCAAGAGATGGGTAAGATATTATTTTTCCTTCTGTCTTTCTAAACTGAAATATTCCCAAGTTTACATGACTGTGATACCTGCATTTTCTATACAGGTTATGTCATTGTATAATTTGTAATAACTGTTTGGTGAGCTGGTATTTTTGAATCTTACATGCATTATTATTCCATGGTCACAAATTTGCTGTCAATGTTGATTTTGGCTTGTATACCATCTGGCCTTCCAGTTGCAAGTTTTCACCATGTGAGATGTTTTTGTGTACGGTTGCTTGGATGTGACAGTGTGTAGATAGTAGGTGGGTGCAGATATTTAGTAGCGACATAGTGCATTTGTTTGCTGGCTGAAGTTTGAGGCAGTATGCTCCTGTGAAATGTTGATGACCACCTACCAGACTACACGGTGTCACACCCCAGAAGATCGTGGCAGGAATCTTCATTGCCATGTATGCCACAGTTAACAATAATTTTATTCTCTGAACTGCAAAGAAGCTGCCTGTGTGCGATCTAAGGCTCTTACCATGTTGTAAATGAGGTCTTTGCTGTTCTGAGATGTTATGCAGTGTTGAGTGGTAGTTGGTTACTGATGTTTTGGGATAGCTTACTGGTCCTGTCTCCAAGAGTCAGGCAGTCCCTTGAAGAAGGAACTGATAGGCTGCCTCAAAACTTCAGTAACCAAGTACCAATTGATGCTGTGTAACACTGCAGATGAGCAAAAACCTCAGCTGCCTTTGGTTTGTGCATATAGTATTTAACATTTTGCCATCTGAGTTAAGTTAAATTGATACTGTAAGGATTGAAGAGTTTCATTTGAATTTGTGTGGTGTAAACATTTTTGCCAAATGTGAGGATTGTGTAATTATGAACAGAACTCATGTTCTGGTGTTTGATGTCATTAATAAGTATCTCATAAAAGAAGTTTTGAATTTGTAGTATGAATCAGATAATATGATATAATGCGTTGGGTATTCAAGGTATGTTATGAATCACTCCCATCTTGCAAATGTTGCCTAAATATGCAGAAGACTGCAAATGAACCTCTGCTTCACTTATCATCATTTCTGGCATAGTGCTTGAATAATTAAGCACCAGAAAAAGTAGGAGACTCAGAAATTTTGAGGTTTGCTTATGTTTATTGTACTTTCTTGTGGTTGTTGGGATCTAGCAAAATCCCAGTTAATGAACAGATTGAATGAACGATGGTTTTTGTCAGAAGAAACTGTGTTAGTGTGTGGATGAATAACCACCAGAGAATACTGACTTGTATAGGTGACCATTCAAGATTGCATGCCAATTGTATTCTGGTCAAGCACATTGGCTTTATTCGTGACCAGTCAGCATTTTTGAGTGTGAGATTCCAATGTAAACTATTTAACTTTCTTTTTCTGTACCTCCTTGAAATGGAAGTACCTGTAACTTTAGCTTTTTGATGTGTTGTGATCCCATGAATTTTCTTCATGTCTGGTGAACTCAGGCTGTGTGATATCAATTCTTTCTCCTAAAGATTACGGTTGCCTTAGACATATGATGCGCTGTAGTTCAGTTGGTGAGCACCAATGTTCGTGAGAAACCTTCTTTTACCATCGTCAGGGTACCCTGAAAATGAGGGCATCAGATTACTTGGAAGCTGTAGTACTTGTCTCCTAAGGTACTCAGAAATTCACAGACTTGGTATTCACCACTATGAGTACTTGAGGTTTCACAGTGTGTGTTGTTTTACAGGTTTGTTAATATTGAGCCCTCAGCTGTAGAAGAAGGAATTGTGCAGGACCCAAATGGCATGTCAGAATCAAGTTTGAATAACAGCAGTATGGATGGAAAGTTACTGAGTACGGAGGTTGGCAGTAGGACCGGTAATGTGCTAGACGAGTCTTCTGAGCTTACAGTAACAAATATTTCAAATAGTAAGTATGGATAGAGTCTTTCTTATCCCTTTTATCTCCAGCCACAGTCCTAGCAACTTAAGCAGGTTGAATGCTGTGGGAAAAATAGGCAGACACAATGTATTAAAAAAATTTACAACTTCTGCTGTATGTTGTTCATATGCATGAACTGCTAGACGAGAGGTCAAACACTAAAGCACAAAGACACAACATTTAGCACACTCTTTAACTTGGTGGTAAATTCATAAAGCTGTCTGTGGAAGGCTTCTGACAGTGGATCTGTCCTGGACAGTTGTGATGTTCTCTGAGCACAGGGAAGCAGCAAGACCAGGGTATAATGAGGTGTTTGTCATAGGTAGCATACTAACCAATCCATCCTTTGGTTTCTTGACATCAGCAGTACCAACCAGCCTTGCCAGTATGTAAGTTGGGAACAACTCTTTTGCCACTTGGTGTGAGTGTGAGCTGTGAAAAATGATTAAATGCTGATGAGAATGGGAAATTAACAATATGATGACTGCATAATGTTTTGGTTTAAGTAATCAGTGTGACTTGAGACAACAGTATTATTGTCTTTTGGGTTTGGTTCAATGCAGTTAGGTGGAAAGATATAGAGAGATGTGCTGCTGCACATTTTGGGTGGAAGAGAGAGACTTAGTTGCTGTCTACCAAACTGCATGTTATCACATCTCAGAAGACGAATTCCTATAATTGCCATTATTAGAATGTCAGATCCTGCAGTGAAATAGGAAATAGGTATGTTACAGACACATTCGGAGTTGATATGACATCAGTGCTGTGTTGTAAAATTACAGAACCAGCAGAAGTTTGCTTGTGTTTGAGTTAGGCTTGCACTTCTGACATGAATGGTTCACTAAGGAATGGGTAAGTTCAGTGCTAGATGGAGGTTTTGGGTCAGCATCACACCTTGGTCCTTTGAGGCTCTGTAGGCCTCAAAGATGGTCTGAACTCTCTTGTCTCTGCCAGGGATTTAATCCTGATTCCTTGGTAGTCCTGCCTGTAGCTTATTTACTGTGCTGATATGTGTCCTGACTTTTCTTAAACAAAGTGTGTTAGCTGAAAGTGGCAGTTGTTTATTGTACACAAAGAACTGCTAAGTACAGTGTTCACTGGGTGTGTCAAGTGAAATTATCTGCAACTCTAAATTGTGTATCACACAGAAACATAGTACTTTTAGCACATTCATTGCCAAACCTACAAAAGAATTTGCCTTGTGCCAAGCACAACCTAATCCTTGTTTTTGTGTTACTCATTTTCTTTACAAGATGTTACTTGGTAGTATTATTGCAATTTCATGGTTATAAGGAACTGGAAACCATGTAGTAGAAAAGAGGCCATGAATTCTGCTCAGAATACCTTGTTTGAAATTCCTGGAACAGACGCTAACAATATTTGGGCTTTTTGCAATAATGTGAAGTCTGGACACAATTGACACAACTGTTTAGCAAAAGTTCTTTATTAGTTTTTATTATTTGGCAACATATTTCTGTCAACCTTTATGATCTTCAGGCATGTGTCAAAATTAAAAAGTACAGACACACAATTGCATTAATCATGTTAATAACTTGAGATCTAAAATTTACATAATTTTTGTTGTACATTTTGCTTGTTATATTCCATTTTAATTAATAGTTATAATATGTAATTTATGCATGTTAAAATACATGTTGATGTTAAAATTACATTTTTTTTGTAAGTACACCTTCCTGGGGATTTTATTTTTCTTTGTTTTGGTTTAAGATGGAGTTTTTATATAATTGTATAACACAACTGGATGACCCACATAAAGCATATTGCAGTAAATACATTAGCAGGGATGTTAATGTTTCGTATACAGTTCTTCCTGCAGGACTTTCCTCCTATCTCTACTTTGCATATTTTTATGGTACAGAAACTCACATACTTGACCACATTGTGATTTTTGAGAAGATGGTGACAAAGACATGTCTTTTATAAAGAAAACCAAGGAAAAATATTGATTATGTTGGGGAAAACTCTTGTTAGATTTGCAGTTCCAAAATGCACTGGTGCATTTTAATGATATAAAAAAGGGCACTTGGGTAGTGTAAAATATGACCATGCATATTAACAATCATTCCATTTTTAATACAGTTGCCTGTTCACATCATGATTTGCACACACATTCCAATGTTTAAGGTTCTGCCTGTAATGTTTGTTTAAAGCAGACAGTGCTACTTTTTGGTTAATTCAGAGATTTCAACTTGTGCATTGCTGAAATAACACAAATGTTTCCTGTAGCTATAGAACTGCTGTGTCTGTGTGTTGAGATTCTCGTGGCAGTGTGTAGTAGTTGTTGTTGTAGCAGGATCATAGTGAGAGACATCCCATTGTGACACATGAATAAACAAGTGAACAAATGGTGTACCATTCACAACTATTTATTTTATAGCTATCTTTAGTTTCTACAGCTCTTCGCATTTTGACTTATTTACAAGCTGTCGACTGGTGCAGGCTTAAAAATGTATGAGAAAATGGGGACTTAAATGTTGTTAGTTGAAAATGACTGAAACCTCACTCTTCCAAACATTTGAATGGGTGTTACTTTTATTAATCAGACTGTGTTAAAATAATTGTTCAATTGTATATTATAATATTAAAACTTTGTGGTATTTTGATGCAGTTCTTCTGTTAAAAGACATGATCTAAACTCCTTCGATGGATGTGCATATACACTGGAATAATAGAACAGTGCCGGTGACTCCAAGGGACGGTTGAATTTTGTTGCTTTAGTTATGATATGCTTAGTCAGCACACTTATTGTGACTGTATTGAGGCAGCAGTTTGTTTTGGTTTCTTGTTCATGTGCACAACTGTTAATTTTTTTATATTCGCAGCCCTGACAGCTCATGGACACAAACAACAGGCAGTCACTCCTCCACAATATGTGACATCTCCTTACCACAAACATTTAACAGTCCTGTACATTAACAGAAACCAGAAGAAACTGCTGCATCAAGAAAACTATAAAAAGTGTGCTGGCTGAGTATATCATAACTAAAATCATCAAAATTTAACTTTCCCTTGGAGCCACCAGCACCGTTCTTGTATTCCAGTGTATATGTACATCAAATGGAGGGGCTTAGAGCATGTCCTATGACAGAAGTACTGCACCAAAATACCACACATTTTTCATATATTGCTGTAATATATAATTTATTGCTTATTAACACAGTTTTTATTAATAAAAGCAAGAGGTTTTCAAATGCTTAGTAGACTGATATTTCAGTAATTTTTTAAACTAATAATGTATTTTATATAAGTGCTACCTTTCTCATGTATTTATGTTCTTGTGCCTGTCAGCTGCATGTGAGTTATTGAAAACATGAAGCACTGCAGAAGATTAAAGATATTACCTATAAAAACGTAGTTGTGATGGATGGTTAGTCAGTGTATTTGTGATCTTGATGCCTCACAGTTAGGTATAAACACTTCAGAGGTCCATGCTGAAGAAAACCATATGCTCTTCTAAAGATGGAGGCAACAGGTTTTTCCAAAATGTTAGTGTGTATCTGCCAGATTATGTGGTGTCATATGCCAGAAGTTTAGATTTTGTGTGACTTGCATTGAGTGACATGTCGTCAAGGTGAATGATGTCATCAGAAGAGGAAGATGTTGTGTGCTGATGGTAGCATTCTGTAGGGTTCAAGTGAAGCAGAACACACATTTCTGGTTAGGTAAACTGTGTTTTTTGTGTTCCAGATACAGAAGTTGCAGCTGTTTCATCAACAGTTTGGGATGGGACATCACCTGAAACAGAACAAGTAAGTTGTTGATGTAGTGAGAGTTTGAAAATATTGCATTGTTCATAACAAGGAAATCTCTGAAATATGTTACATGCTGACATAAATTCACCTGATCATTTGGGAACAAGTCAGTTGGCTCAGGCAGTAACACTACTGACTTGTATTTAGGAGGCCTCCATTTGTATCACTTGCTTGGGCACCAGCAGTTGTGTCAGAGGAGATTTCCTGAGTGTCTTCAGGAAAATGGTGCTGCTGTTCCTGAAACTAGGCCATGTCTGTACTTCCACATCTTTCCAATTGGTTGTTCACAATGTTTGTGCCACTTAAAACTGTGTAGGATGA
>Ga0131853_10016853_pt1 | contig 13321 bp, 10 predicted proteins | sample TergutLab28metaG_FD_92764 | JGI IMG/M metagenome (GOLD analysis project Ga0131853, IMG submission 92764) | Labiotermes labralis P1 segment gut microbial communities from Petit-Saut dam, French Guiana - Lab288 P1 (version 2) (version 2) | ecosystem: Host-associated > Arthropoda: Insects >...
TAATTCAACAGAATAGTCGCAAGCTCCTGATGATGGATATATTAATGTCCGAAACATGTTGGGCACATAAGAAGTGAAATAAAATAGCAAGTGACATCAAGTTGGTCTCTTATTCTTCAACTATCACAACGATGCACGGTCCAATAAACATAAACATAAGTACTTAATTTGTTGTACCACATCAAATATTTGCAGAATAATTTTTAATTCATTTATTTTTGTAGCATTAGGAGAAACATGTTTGTCCTTTTCACTGAAAAGTGTATTTAAACGTGTTGTTTTAACTGCTGTAGCTATAGTTATAGCATTACCCTTCAGGTGTGAATAAACAAGAGTTCACTCCTGTATACCAAAGAAGGACGATGCCTTACATTCTTATAACAAAAGCCAACAAGATGCACTATTTCTCAAATTTATTTTGGTAAAGAACTCTACATGTTTCGGACATACTTACTGTCCATCATCACGAGTCTAAAGACTGTATACGCAGCAATAGGTATTTGTCATGCTAGTTATGTTGACTGTCTGACCTCGCTAGCAGACAGGCAACATAACTAGCATGACAAATACCTATTGCTGTGAATACAGTCTTAAGACTCGTGATGATGGACAGTAAGTCTGTCCGAAACATGTAAAGTTCTTCATGAAAATAAATTTGTGAAATAGTGCATCTTCTTGGCTTTTCTTACAAGAAAATATCATGATGCACGGTCCTCTGAATGTCTCATATGCCTTATAATTTCTATGCAGATTTTTTTTTGCCAAAAGAATTATATATATATATATATATATCCCCATGGCAATAAGACTCAACGCGAACCAAAGCCTCCTCATTCTTGAAATTTCTAGATCGCACACAACGACGCAACACAGTCGGTAGGACTCCTCTGGACGAGTGATCAGCCCGAAGCAGAGACCTCTACCTGACAATACAAAACACTCACAACAGACAAACATCCATGTCCCTGGCAGGATTCGAAACCACAATCTCGAAAGCAAGCAGGCCTTATACCGTGTGACTGGCACAATAATCATATGTATTGACAACATAAAAATAAGTCCCATTACAGGCCCGAGGTACCCAGAGGGTTCCAGGAAGTTAAGGTTCCCATATTACGTGAAAACGGCCTAGGTAGGTTGTAAGGTTGTCAGCCTTACGCACCGGCCGCTTTTACCCCCAGGAAATGCTCCTGGTACTCATTTTTGTTAGAGGCTGAGTCGACCCCAGGGTCATAGTGCGATCGGAAGGCATTTTATGTCAATGAAAAATCCACTGACACCATCTGGGATCGAACCAGCTACCTTCCGATTTGTAGCATACCAGTCCAAATACAAAACGAACACGAAAAGTAACATGAATCATCACGCAACATAATTCTTTGTATGCTACCATGATGATGATGGTGGTGGTGGTGATGATGATGATAATGATGATCACAATTATTATCAATAAAATTCCTCAATCCTTGCGCAGTAGAGCATTTACTCTACCGTTGTACTTTGTAATAATTAATAGGAGGCACAAAGCAGACGCGTAATTAAATTTATCCCTTCAAAAAGAGATTTTCTGATTTATAGTTGAAGCATGTTTTGTGAGAAGAAAATATTTATCTAATTTGTTTAATTCAATAGTAATGTCATTAACAAGCGTGAATTCTATGAGTACTTGAATAATTACATGTCGCCAAGGCAGACTGTCTAAGCTTTACTGTACTCATTTGAACTGTTTTTTGTATCTAGCAAATTTAAGTGGCAACAGAACTGGGCACATGTAAATAAACACCCAGCCATACTTGTGGTATATTGGAGCTTCCCTTTGCTTCTAAATTTAGATTTGAGGTTAGAATACAGGAGTTAATAAGGAACTCCAGGGAGAAATAATTTTTAATATGCTATGGAGTTTCGAAAAACAAAATAACAGACACTGTGCTGTGGGAAACCACATTCTGACATGAATGTTTGCATGCCACACGGACAGCAGATGGTACAGACACACATAAGGTTCCACAAAATGTGTTGAATTTCTTCACTAGTCGATAAACCAGTAGTTTCTCATGAAGGACTCTGCTCCATGGAGTTAATGCACGTTTCGTTTCCCACAGCTGTCCAAGAAATTACCAGCTCCCTAGACATCTCTGTGGGAAAATACCAGCTGGGAGGAGAGATACCAGAGGCAAACAGTGTGAAAAATTTGAAAGTACTCTTAGATTCTGCCTCAACCAGCCCACCAAATGTTCAAGGACCAGATTATAAGGACAATGTACTCTACGTTTACACATCTGGAACAACTGGTCTGCCAAAGGCTGCAGTAATTCCTCACTCTCGGTAAAAGCGACTGCTTTGAAGATTCACGTCTTCTGAGAGGTTGTGCCATGTCAACTGGCAGTTAAGTGGCATAGTGCCACCAACTTCAGGGTCACATAGTTCAAAAGCTCTTCTTCAACTGCTTGACTCAGAAGAAGATGGCAATATACTCCTTTCAAACTGACATGACTTAATAAGCTAGAGGATCTGAATCCTCATCAACACCAATGTGAGAAACTCAAATAACACAGTTACTTCTTTTTTCACCTCTATATGCTTCAATACAGAAATCCTATGCCACAGATAGGAGTTACATTCCCAAATAACCCACTACAGCTAGGAAAAATGTGACCATGACCCCATATTACAATCTTCCAGTATGTTATCTCATGTAGTTTGGTAAAGAGTTACAAAATTCTCAGAGGAACTTATGTTTTCACGTTCAGGGTACACTTCTACTCTGATGTACACCTACAAGGCAGCAAATTTCCACACGATGGCAATAACCATAAAGTGAAGCCAAATTACAAGGCACCGAACCATAGAAGATTTACTATCTCAATAGTCACAGCTGTGAGAAACTCAAAAATTTCATAGAAGACGAGGACCTAGAAGGGAAAATTTGGGCTTGGGTGAAATATGGCTACTGGTGACACCAAAGCCTCAGTTACCCGTTTATTCACTGAGCACAGAGAATAGCATAAGTAATAACATATTTTACATTAAGTTAGATGTGCAACATAAAAAGCCACCCAAAAAAAAAAGATGCACCACAATGATAATCTGGAAACTAAAAAATTGATTTGGGTGTCTTTACAGATCTGTCTCTAGCATGGCTACAGCCAAGATGTCTTTCCAAGTGGGACAGTCACGTTAAAAACTTATGTAAAATGTCTTAATAAGTGTGAAAGCAAACTGTTAAACACTTCTGTCTTTAGGACCAAAAAATATTTTGTTTAATAATTTTAATATTTTGTATTGAGATATGTATATTTCTTTCCCTCTTTCCGTCTTCGTTTATTACTTTCATAAATTGTAATTTTGAATTTCAAAAAAAAAATCCAGGGGAGACCCAGGGGGCATGCCACCCTCCCATCCAGTGCCAAATGTTCCCTAGCAAATACGAATTTCTTGTTGTCAAAGTCAATTATTTCTTATATAATACAAAAATGCAATCTCTTGTAACCTGACACTGCAAGGGAAAATATGTAATTGGTAAAGACTGCTCTGTCACTAATTGTTATGACCGATGGTCATGCTGCAACAAACAGCATACCATCTTCATATTCAGGAGGCAGGAGGTTCCCACCCCTGCCTAGAGACCAGTTAAATGATGTAGGTGTTGCATTGTTTCCCCCAGTCTCTCCAGACTAATGTTACGCTAATACTGTAAAATATGCCAGGGCTGAATGACTCCACATTTTTCCAGATACAGTCATCCTGCAGTTTCACACAATACAGGGTCATCAAAAAAGATGGACGGGATTTGAAACCGCTATAACTTACAAAGTACTAGATTGAAACCTTTGAACAAGAAATTGTAAGTAGGGTTATTTGTATGCAAGACGGAGCTCCTCCCCATTTCAGTTGCTTTGTGACTGACGTTTTAAATGAGAGATTCCCTGATGCCTGGATTGGAAGGGGTGGATCAATGCCCTGGCCACCTTGAAGCCCAGATCTCTCTCCACTTGATTATTTCTTGTGGGGGTACATAAATAACATTGTGTATGCTGAGAAGATAAGGAATATCCAGCACCTGCAAGACAGGATCACAGCAGCCATTGACACTGTAACACGAGACATGATTCAGAAAACATGGCAGGAGATAGAATTTCGTTCGGACATCTCCAGAGCTACAAACGTTGCACATATTGAAATGTACTAAGGTAAGTCTATAACTTTAAACTTTTCTGAACATTTTAAGACGCCAAACGTGTAAATCTGTCTAGTATTTTTTATGTTATAGCGGTTCCAAATCCCGTCCCTCTTTTTCGATGACCCCGTATATCTTACCCAGTTGCCAAAGTATTATTAAATCTTAAAATGTGTTCTATTTGAACAATTTTTCTCAAAGAAGTGTAATTTGTGTTGCAGGTTCGTGGCAATAGCAAGTTACTCTAAGCACCTGATGCACATCTGTCCTGATGACATCATTTTCAACGCTCTTCCTTTGTACCACCTTACTGGAGGAGTCTTCGGAATAGGAGTACCCCTAGTTTTTGGAACTCCTGTTGTCCTAATGCAAAAGTTTTCTGCTTCAAACTACTGGAAGAACTGCATCAAGTACAAATGCACTGTAAGAAATGAGACAACAACAGCAACATAAAGAGGGGGAGAAAAAAAAATTGAGGTTCACACAGCAGAGTTGCTGAAGATTCAAGTCCTCTAGGATGTAATGTTCTCTTGTTGGGCAAGCAGTTCCCAGTGTTTCGAAGGATCAGCAACTACCCACCCAATGACACAGCATCACAACCCAAAAGACTAGAATTATCAACAGTTATACAGGTCATCATGGTCATAGTCATCGTCATCACCACCACCACCACCGCCGCCGCCGCCGCCACCACCAACACCACCACCACTTGTACTACTACTACTACTACTACTAATAATAATAATAATAATTTGGCGAAGAATTAATATTTAATGAGACACGATAAAGTTGGTACACATTTGCACTTCTCAATATGCAAAGCCTTAGGCACTGAAACCACAGACAAATGGTACACACACACATGCCCAAGCCAGTGTATGAAGAGGAAGATGTCACAATGTTGCGGAATCAAGCAGTACGCACAGACAGAGAATTTACAGCAAATAGACCAGATATAGGGCCAAAGAATCGAAAGATAGGAAAAAAGGGAATCCAGCGTATCCAGAATAAGATGTTTAAAGAAGACACCAACAAATTTTACAGTAACTTGGGCACCAAGAATATAGAGGCCAGAAAACTCCCATCTATGGCAGAAGTACAGAACTTACTGGAAGTCACTGTGGAGAGATAAAGCACAGTATAATGAGAGAGCAGAATGGATAAAAGAAAGAAGGAAAATCAGTAATATAAATTGGGTGCCTATACAGATTATGGAAATCACTTCATTTTTGTCAAAAGATCACAATTAGAAATCTCCTGGGGGTGATCAAATATAAAACACTGGATTAAAGCATTCCCAGCTGCCCACAGGCATATTACAAAAACTTAAATGCCATAATGGAGAAACCAGAGAAGAAATTATTTGCTACCAAAATCAGAAGACATCAAGGAAGTCAGGAACTACCGACCAATGTACATAATTGTATCACAATGCATGGTACAAAAAAAAAAAAATTAAAACAAATTAAAAATAAACCTGCATTGTGTTAGACTGAGTAGGCGTGGCTTTTTAGTCATAAACACAATGGGATGGCTTCCATAATGATAGTGTCTACCCTAGCTTGTTGTCAGCTTGATTATGGCTTTCCCCTTGGGCATTTTATTTTATTTTTTTATTTTATTTAAGTTTCATGCTGACAATGTTACTGTTGTTTATTGCTTTCAGTTTCCCTCCTCACCAAATTAAATTGCTCACATTTCTTCTAGAATGTGGCAGTTGAATATAATACTCATACAAATGCTGTTACCTTCTGTACATTTCAGATAGGTCTGTACATTGGGGAAATCTGCCGTTACATCATGGCTGTACCCCCTAAACCGGAAGATACACGTCACCAAATTCGCTGCATGGTAGGCAACGGCTTGCGAGGCACCATCTGGAAAGACTTCACTGAACGGTTCAAAATTAAAGAGATGAAAGAAGCATACGGCATGACCGAAGGAAATGTGTCTATGGGTAAGTTATTTATTCAGGAAATCACAAGTAGGAAGCATACCTGAATAGCATGTCATGTCATTCTATATTTTGGTTCATTATATTAAGCAGTCGTGGGCCGGGTAGCTGAGTCGGTATAGCGACTGACTACAGGCTGGACGATCCGGGATCGAATCCTGGTGGGGACAAGATTTTCTGCCCATCCAGACCAGCCCTGGGACCCACCCAGCCTCCTGTAAAATGGGTACCGGGTCTTTCACAGGGGTAAAGTGCGGCCAGGGCGTGCTACTGACCACTCACCCCCTTCTAGTACCGCGGTCATGGAACAGTAGAGCTATACCTTTACCCACCCTCTGGGCCACACCGGGCCTGTAACGGGAAAACTTTACCTTTACCTTACATTAAGCAGTCATCAAATATCATGCCCCCATATGCCTTCATGGTATGCACAGACACAACTATACCTTTATTTTATCTTCTACGTTCATCCACCACATGACCATTGATACAGTTACTTGATAAAAATCTGGTCATGACCCCCAGCACAAACTTGATAACCAAAACAGTCAGACAGACAGACTGACTGACTAACCAGACAGTCACAAAATAACTTGGGTGCATTCATTACATCAAAACCTAATGGGAAAGAGACACTTACCAAAAAAATTGGATGTAAATACCATATTCATGTGGCTGATCGTCAGTGAAGATTTCACCCAAAACAATCCCATTAAGGCTTTAAATCTCACACCCGTGTGTCATATTCTGTTATTTTCTAGCACATGTATGCCATTAATAACTACATTTCATCACATAAATTTTCAACATGCAAATATAAAGTTTCCCAAAAGTGCTTCTTTTACAAAGTATATAACTTTTAAAAATCATCAAACTGATTTTTGTGATGTATAAACACTGTACATTAGTAATACCAATGTAGTAACTTCAGTTACTGTCATTTTCTAGTAAGTACTTGTGGCCATAAACTTCACAAAGTTAACCACATGCTGATTAAATGCTATGAGACAAGTAACCCTAAAAGTGATCAGGGAAGTTCTACAACTATCAAGAAACATTTCTGGTTTAAGACATGAAGTGATCTGTACATCCAAATGGTTTACAATACCCTCTGTAAACAAACATAATCAGTGGTCAACCATTATTTGGCACTGTTATGGAAAGAGAGTGAAAATTTAAGGAACTCAACATCGTTCAGAAAAAAAGGGTTAGTTTTCTTTCTTTCTCTCTCTCTCTCTCTCTCTTTTCTTCTCTCCCCTAAGAACATGTTCTCCAGAATTATAATGAAGAAGGCATCAAAGTCAAAACATGCAGTGCACAGGCAGATGTGCAATTTTTTTTTTGACAAGTTTGCCAATAGGAAGACCACATAAAATAAAAAAGAGGAATGATTAAATGTAAAACAGCACAAGAAATTGACAATGAAAACTAATCAACATGTTATCTACACATTAAGAATATCTGCCATGTATGATTTTGTTTTTGGAATTCATCCTATGACAATGCATAATTAATCTTTTAATTAAAGCCACATGGACACATTTATTGTAGCAAACACATTAAAGATGTCTAAATGCACCATTATTTTTTGATAACTCAATAATATGGCTAGGTACAACCAGGGGAACAAGGCTAGAAGCAGAATATACCAATATTTCTTAAACATATCCATATGGGTTCTGGGGCCCACCCAGCATCCCATTCAGTAGTTCATGGTGGTGGTGGACTTGGGTGCAAAGCTGACTGCTCAACTCCATCTAGTGTTGAGATTAAGACTATGTGAAGCTGTGAATCAGTCTGATACACCTTTGTGGCCAAATTAAACACAGCAAGAACTTCACTTGTTACACTGATTTCATGTTGCAGAATATCTGTGATGATAAGTTCAGAAAAATTCAGGTGAAGTGATGGATGTAAACAGACATATATCTCTCTGACAGTTTTCAGTCTGCATTTTGCTTGTTATAATTTAAGAATTTCAATAAATATAATATACCCATATGTATGATTCAAATACAGGCTATGTTGATCTGAACAATACTGCTATGCAGTGTGAACTTCTAAAGTAAAACATGAGTACCTACAACATTTTTATGATGCACCCTGTGCATATATGTTCCAGTAAATAATTCCAACAAGATAGGTGCTGTCGGACATTTGCCAAAATGCATCCCACAGTCTTGGTTGGATAGTGGACTGATCAAAGTAGACCCCAATACATACGAACCAATTCGAGACAGCAGAGGACTGTGCATGCGATGTGATGTTGGTAAGTCCATAACTTATGCCTTATGTCTGCAGATATACTAGAACCGAGCTATTAAATATGAAACTATTTATGACTGTATGTTAGGCAATTATCATGCCACAGTAGTTTTACTGTGCTTGTACAGACAGTAGCTTTGTGTGAGAAACTGTCATCTGAAATGTAAAGGTGTAAATTAGTTCACTGTTTTAACTGATAAAAGAGGGAAGGGAGATAATGGCAAGAAAGGTATAAAGGAAAATGAGAAGTGGTACAGGATGAAGATGTGAAAGAAATGACTCCATGTTGAAATTCATTGGGGTCATTCCACCAGTAAAGTAAATATAAGAAAAAAATGAAACTAGTAAACAAACTTTGCCATTGTGTCCTAATTATGATTATAGTTTACAGTACCTTCCTTTCAACACATGCCCAAATTTTAGTTGTGACTTTGAGTGTTATTACTGGGATTCTTGTATGTATTGATACTTGTGAAATTACACATAACCCTCAAACAAAAAGTGTATACAAACATGACTGGCACCACATCACAGTCTTCTGGAATGCAATACATTAAACAGGCACCAATGTTTCGGAAGAATGTGCTGCCAAGGTCTTCAGAATACAAGTTCAAAGATGGTGGTTGCTCCAAAATGTTGATAACTAACTACAAAACTAGAAGGCACATCTTCACATTCACCATCCTCAGAACCTCAAACCACACATCATTATTAAATTTTGTACTTTGATTACCTACAAGCTATGCATCAGATCAGTGTTTCCCAACATGCCTTCCATGGAGGAGCCCACAAAACAATTTTTCACATCCCAAGGAACCCCCACCTATGAAAACGATTACAAACCAGAAAAAATAACAAGTACAAAAATTCAGTCACTGCTAAATTACCATCAAGAATTCATAGTAACCTGCTCTGTGTGTGTGTGAGCTTACATTGTAACATAAATTGAAGTACTTTTCCTGTCTTTTGAAAAATATTTTAAATTTTTTGAGGTACTTCAAAATTTCAAGCATTCTAATGTACTTGATATAAAATTTCTTGTAGAATACCTAACAGTGCTCTGCAGAACCCCGGGTGGGAAACAACGCAGTAGATACTGGTCTATTTTATGTGAAATTATTACTCTCTTTATCTTAATATTAGCATTCCTTTTATTTCCATTCCAGGTGAACCAGGAATGTGTGTAGGTGTGATAAAGTCATCCTATTCCATAAAAAATTTTCATGGTTATACTGACGCAACAGCTACAGCAAACAAAATTCTTCACAATGTATTCAAGAAGGGAGATAGAGTGTTCCTAACTGGTGAGTACAGAATGACTACAATGTCCAATTCAGTAGCTTCACATTAACAGATTCAAAACTGCAGTGAGAAACGTCCGATACAGCTCCACCTCTGTTATGTGCTTGTGACTGGAAACTTCTGACACATTCACTTTCATTTCCATAGCCCTTACTCCTTATAAACAGATAGTCTAACCAGATTTTACTGTATCTTATGGATACAATTTGCCGATTTTCCTGCCATCTTGTTCAGCACATCTTATGCTTAGCCTAAAATCTTCCTAATCTAATTTCCACTCACACCTGAGCATAAATTATGTTAATTTCTGCTATGTTTTAGCTTCCTGTGCATAAATGTTTAGTATAAGAAGCTATGACATCAACTTAATACTTAATTTTTTTTTAGGTGATATTTTGGTTATGGATGAATATGGTTATTTGTATTTCAAGGACAGAACAGGAGATACTTTCAGGTGAGAACTATAATATGTCTTACATCAGAAAAATGGTTAAAGTTAGTTTTCACTACGTTCATATCTACTGTACATTCTCGAATCTAATCCGCACCCTTTTTACAGTTTCAGAGGGCTAAAAAATCAGATGCGGATTAGATTCGCGGTCGTGAGCTGGATTTTGGAAAAATGATAGAGCCGCTGTATGTGCTGTAACAACAATACTATACAATAATGTATTATTTTATTTATTATTTATATTATATAATATTTATAATTTATTATTCATCAGACTCGCCATCATCACTCACAACTGAATCATTATCCGTCACCCAGTCACTATCATCTTTATCTTCACCATCGTCCTTCCATAGAACGTCATCTTCGGATCCATCCAAAGCATTGCTTATGCAACGGATAATGGTTAAAGCATTGGTAACATCCAATATTATTCAATCGTCTGCCTTGTAGGCAGGGGGCGGTTGAAGGAAAGGTGCGGATTAGAACCACGAACTAACTTCTTTTTGTTTAAGAAATCGGTAAAAACTAGTGCGGATTAGATTTGAGAATATACGGTATACACTTCCTGCATAGTCACCTACCACAATTGAGACTTTTTAATTATGCCATCCGAATATGTTCAGACAACAAGTTACATATATTTCCTGCCCACTCATTGATTCTGCTTTCATTACATTACTAGTGAATCAATACATTAACTCTTTAAAGCCAAGCAGTTACTATATGCAGTCACCACCAACTTTAACAATTAAAATACTACATTTTGACTGAAGACAGTGTTGTGTGTTTCATATTATTCACACGATAAACAGCAGTAATTTCTCTATGCAACATTAATTGAACGGCCTTTCCAAAATACAGTGTGGGCGTTTATTGTGCAGTATGAACTAAGTATTTAAATGCTGTTGCATAGAATTTGTGCTTCGGAAGGTTAATTAGTAACATTAGGATCTTTAAAATAAGTATACAACTATTACAAGTTGTAATCACCTCTCACGATTGACGCTGGGAAGTGTAGCATTCATGTCAGTGTCTCAGATGGAATCTGCTAGCATGATTCAGGTATTTATGCCATCACTCACTCCCTCCACATACATACACACACACACACGTAGCAGTATCCTAACATACACTTCAGTTTGTGCTCTCCCATGTATCACAACTTTACTTTCATAATCATACTAACACCGCAGATTCAAGTCTTCTAGGATGGGACATGTGCTGCTGGATGAGTACTTCCTAACGTTCCACACTTCTTGGACTGCTTCACCCTGAAGAAGAAGATACTAGAATCCTTTGACACATCAGGAACTATTTGCCCACATGACACAGTGTCACATACCAGAATACTTAAATCTTCAACAACAGTGTTGCCATAACCTAATATCTCACATCATACTTGCATTGCTCAAAGGGGAACTAAGTGGGAGGGATCTGGGTAACCATTAGAAGGACCTGAATCAACATGTGGTAGCTTGGCAGTGGGCCATCAGGGACTGAAAAGAAACCATCAAAAATACTTGAAGTCAATATCTGGATAGAAACATGTAAAGTACTTCATAAATTCTCTGAAGAAAGCAGCAGGGAACTACTGGAGCTAAACAGAAAGCAATTGAGGCAACTTACAGCACTACTGACAATTTTCTGAAGATATGTGATGAAGGCCGAGCCAGTGTAAGGACAATGCACTGGGCAGGGTCCAGTGGTTTTGTTTCCATAATCAGCTAAAATCGTAGAATCCGCTTCATTCACCAGTATAAGCTAAACTCTATCCCTGGACAACAGACATGATTCAAACATTTTAAGTGTCACCTATTCACAATAAGACTAGTAAACAGTCCCATCCGTGAAAGGTGCCATGAGAAATACAATACAATTCACAGGCTCTACGTGACCAGAAGGTCTAGGAGAATTACAGTTTTACAACCTGGGAATCCATTCCATGAAGCCACAGGACTAAAAACAGGCTCCTAAAGCTCACACTGCACTTCATTAAAAGAATAAGACTGGATGGGGCTAAGTCTGGATACGGAATGCACAACAAATCATACGTCAATGCAGTGTAATGGTCAATTAATGCCCACCTCTGTAATTCAATCTTACATCTCTCATTAATCTGCCTCATCTTATACTCTTGTTTTTAACACACCAGTTTCCATGGTTAAATAAAGTATGGTTTCTGAATGATGACACAGCCATGTTAAGGTCTGGGGTGTCAGCATAAGGAACCAATATGGGGTCTGTATCACCCACCTGTAATTAACAAAATTTCATTTGTTGCAAAATTCTATTTCAAAATGTTATTTGAGTATTTAAGCTTCACTGAAATATTAAATAGCAATGAAAACAAGAACTGCACTCTTCTGGATTGTTGCACAGAGAGTAGTGATAAACACTACCACTACTCTCTGTGTAATAACCTAGAAGAGTGCAGTTCTCAGTTACTTTGTGGCGGAAGACTGCAGTCACACAGCCACGATGACAAGTTGAAAACCATTGATATGATTAATAACTGTTATCCATATTGAAAAAGAAACAGGACCCTACATCCTTTTATTCTATTGAATTGGAATGTTACTCGTATCAGGTAATTTTAACGATATAAAATATTTAACGTTCATAGGTCCGTGCATCACTAATATATTCCCAGAGTACAACCAACAAGATGCAGTGTTTCACAGTTTACTTATTTCTGCAAGACGCTGTACATGTTTCAGACTGTTTTTCTGCCCATCATCAGGAGCTCAAAACTGCACATACAGCATCACATATTTGTTACCTGCTGCTAGCCTGTCTGGGAATATATTAACAATGCACAGACCTATGGATGTTAAACAGGTCCCTACATCCTTTTGTTCTATTGAATTGGAATGTTACTGGTATCAGGTAATTTTAACGACATAAAATATGTTATATTCGCCCAGAAATTGTTTTCTTAACAGATGTTATGCTACAAATGTATCAGTTACTAACATAACTACCTAAACTACCTGTCAAAATTTCCATGGCTTTACCAAGTTAAGAAATTTGCAACAGAAGAAAAGAATACTTACTTACTTACTCCATGGTGCAGAGTCCTTCTTGAGCAGCTAACTGGTTTGCAGCTAGTCAAGAAATTCCCCGCATTTCACGGAACCCGAAGGTTCATTACCGCACTCACAAGCATCCA
>Ga0131853_10016858_pt1 | contig 13318 bp, 11 predicted proteins | sample TergutLab28metaG_FD_92764 | JGI IMG/M metagenome (GOLD analysis project Ga0131853, IMG submission 92764) | Labiotermes labralis P1 segment gut microbial communities from Petit-Saut dam, French Guiana - Lab288 P1 (version 2) (version 2) | ecosystem: Host-associated > Arthropoda: Insects >...
GATGGGATTTTCGGGCCGCTTACAGAGGCTTCTGTACGGGCGTTCCAAACATTCTTCGGACTTAACGCAGACGGGATTGTCGGGGCTGCTGTTATAATAAGACCAACCAAGCAAATTTTTACTCATGAAAGAACATCCATTTTTCTCAAGTGCATCGCAAAGGGTTTCAAACGGGCGGCTTAAAAGACTTCCCTCACCGGTAATAACGCCAATATCATAAAATGCGGTAACTACCGGAAGCATTAACTCGGTCTTTTTCAATATTAATATTTGCGCCAAGCGCAGTAAGTGCCTAAAGAGTTTTGTGGGTTTTATCTTAACACCCATCACCTCACCCTAATCCTTTTGTAAAATAATCTTCAAGTTCGTTAATGTTTACGGTCTTCAGATATGCCTTTCCGATTTTTTCAAGAAATACAAGTGTAATCATGTCGCCTTTTCGCTTTTTATCTGAAAGGGCTGTTTTAGCTAGTTCTTTGCTTGTATAAGGGCAAATTGAATCTATACCGTACTTATCATACAATGGTAAAAGTGGTTCAGCGCATCCTGTTATATTTGCCATGATACGCATACCAATTGCTACTGCGCGTCCATGTGAAATAGCATAATTACTCAATTTCTCAATAGCGTGTCCGATAGTGTGTCCGAAATTTAACATGTGGCGTTCATTTTGGTCAAACTCATCCCGTTCAATGATATCGCGCTTAATAATGACTGATGTCTCGATGATGTCAGCAAGCCTATCGTGGATATTATGTTTTAATAGTATATCGAATAATTTTTTATCAGAGATACATCCGTACTTGATTACTTCACAGAACCCGTCATTGAAAACACTCTTAGGTAGCGTCTGGAAAGTTTCGGGGTCACAAAAAACTGCAATCGGCTGATTAAATGATCCGGCAAGGTTTTTCCCTGCTTTCAGATTTACTCCTGTTTTACCGCCAACTGATGAATCAACCGCTGCCAGAAATGTAGTAGGAATCTGTACATACGGAACGCCCCTTAAATAAACTGCTGCAGCAAACCCAACTATATCACCAACGATCCCTCCACCAAGAGCAATAATTAGATCGTTTCGGGTAATTTTTTGTTCAGCCATGAAATCGAGTAATTTTTCAATTGTTACTAAACGCTTAGATTGCTCTCCACTTGGAAACGTAAAATGGCTTACATAAAATCTTTCTTTTTCATAGGATGCTCTAACGGTATCACCATATATATCATAGACTATATCATCACTAATCAAAGCAACAGAACATGGCCGTTTGATTTCTGCAGTCAACTCACCACACCGATGCAACAACCCATGAGCGATTTTTATTTCATAATTTGTAGAAGCTTGTACTTTTATTGATTTCATTTTTCACTAATCCCTCATACCATTTTTTCATAAAAGTCGATGACTATATACGTCCTTCAATCATAGCGATTACAGATATTACGAACGGAGCGGTTTAATGACTATCATCCGGAAAAAGGACTACGCATACCGTGTTTATGACGGCAACAATATCATACCGAGCGGTGGATACCAATTAAAAAAATGGGGGGGGTTGACTTTTACCTTAGGTAATAGTTTAAGGTATGACCATCATCGGCAATGAAGCCAATAATCATGCCAAAACGCGCACGGAGGTCATTATGAACGAATTAATGAAAATCAAAGATGTGTCTACCCGTTTCGATGTCACAACATGCTCGTTAAGATATTACGAAAATATGGGGTTGATAAAAAGCACCCGTGACGAAAGTTCCGGGTATCGTTTATATAATGAAGCGCTCTTGTTCGTTTGAAGCAGATACTTATTTTACGTAAGATGAACATTTCTATTGACGACATCGGAAAAATATTTGTTTCGCAAAATTCCCACGCCGTTCTTTCTGTGTTGGACAAAAAATTGGTTGACATAGACAACGAAGTCGCGCAGTTGCACGAAGCGCATGGGTTTTCGAGCAACTCGACAAGTTAAAGAATTACGCTTCCGACGAACCTCATAACACCGCGCTCATGACATGGGAGCATTATAATGAAGATAAAGGCCAATTAAAAACGTACACGGTTGGCAGGTTCATGAAATCGGACACACCCGTGCCACCCGAAATGGATTACTTTGACATCCCTGAAATGGTCGTCGCTAGTGCCGCGTAAGGATTACACATTTGGGTATTATGTTGGATTTGAACCTGTACTCGTGATGGATGTTGCGGTTAGCGATGACATCAAAGAAGGAGAAAATTAATGGATACCTTAAAAGAGCAAAAAAGCGGGAACACGAAAATCGAATTTTTCATCCCCGTTTCCGTAGCCGAGGACAAGCAGCAGGATGCATTCGCTTTGGTCGTGTGGTTCCGCGCAAACAAAATGGCACCCACATGGTCGGGGGTCAACAACGCATGGAATGCGAATTACAAAGGTAGAACAATATGCAAAATCAGCTTACGAAATGGCGGTTGGAGTGCAGACAACCCCTATTCATGGAACGTCGGGCTTTATCTCGAAAACATGAACAGCTACGAGGGTTCTATTTTACATGAAGGATTGCAAGATATAATATTGAGCCGAGTGTATAAATGTAAATATTGTATAAAGGGCACAAAGCATTGTGTCGGTGGGTTTAATATTACGGTGCTTGGCCATGAATACAAAGGTATTTGCAATACTTACAGCCACCCGGCAATCTATGACCCGAACGCGGGTATGATTGAAAAAATCCAAAAATTGATTGGCATGGAACAACACGCACGCACGGAAAACGCCAAATTACCACCAACCCCGCCACCAATGATCGAGCCGATTTTCTCCCCCCTTACCGATGTATACAAACGTATTGAAAATCAAGTGCGCGTTAGCGGCGTTTCTGGTAAAACAAAATCGGCAAGTAAAATTTTTGATGGCAAATACGATGATGATTACGGCAGTCGTAACGGAAGCGATGTATTGTTCCAATTGGACAAGCCGGAAAAATTGATGATGTACAGCATAGTCACCGGTGCAAGCGAAGATTTACCCGTCGAATGGACGTTATTCGGTTATGACAATGCAAACGGGCAATGGGAACAATTGGATAAACAAAGCCGGGCGGACATTCCATCCATAATGAAACATACCGAAATCGCGTTTGGCATAACTATTCCCGGCGTACATCAGCGGTATAAATTGAACATGAAAAGCAAAGGCTATGTAAAATTTGCCCAACTGCATCTATTCACATAAATCATTTAATATAGAGGAGATTAAAGCGCAATGAAACCAACAAAATTTGAAACAGAGGTTTCGGAATTTTAAATAGCGATTTGAAAAAGAACGCGCTATTGAGAGTATGGTTGAATCGTTAGCTACAGCGATTCGCATATCAAGTCATTGGGTAGCGATTTTATACTTTGGACATACGAGGTGATTGAAAATGTCAGAGGAAAATAAACTGTCTCCGCGAGTTAGCCGTAGCTCTCCACATTTATGGGAAGTTAAGTATAAAAGTAAAACCCTTTGCCATTTATCCGTCAACCATGCGGGACTTTCCCAAGGGGATTAGGGCGTTGGCATAATTCTTACCAATGCTCCGGGTTGTAACCCTAAAAAACTGTGCATACCCGGAAAAACCACAAATGTACTTGGGAATGATATTAAATATTGTTGTGTTGGTGCCGATAGCAAACTTGTAAGATTTATAAGCCCCGATGAAATAACACTTTGCGGAATAAAAACATAATTAACATTAGAAAAAGAGGCAAGAAATAATACGGCTGTATAAACATTAGCATTTCATGCAGTAAGATACAAGCTACAAAGAAAAGTTATATTTTCGACAGGAGAGATAAATGGAAAAGTATTTGTCTGCGGCGGTTAGTGTCATTGCCGCGCGTAATGCGATGGTAACAGTGGAGAGATTGCGAATTACAGAATTGTAGATAACAAGGAGATAAAAAAATGCCCGAACAAAACATCCGTTACAAAATCGAGGATTCCGCGCGTGAACATCTTGCAGGCGATAAGCAAGCGAAGTTGTTAGCTTTCGTCGAATGGCTCTGCGCAAACAAAATGACTCCATCATGGTTTCGCGTTGCGCAGTATTCACAGAGCAAGACATGGAATGTGGGTTTCCAAGGCAAGAAGATTTGTGTAATAAGCGTGGCTTATTATGGTACTTACGCCGGTTCTTGGACTATCAGTTTCGCCGCATACCCTCAGGCTGATGTATTCATCATTAGAGATAATCGGCATATAAAGACTTCATGGGATAACGTCCAATTATGCCGGAATTGCGGCAGTTGCAAACCCGGAAGGCGAGTGGTTGTAGGAGGAAAAGAATTTGACAAAGCCTGCATTTCACCGTTGCTTTTTGAAAACCCCGGTGAGGCGGAATTGGATTGCGTTAAGGATTTGATACAATCTATATGCGATCCGGCGCAGTCTGCCGCTCATCCCGCCACTCCGGATCCCGCCCACATCGCAAAGGAACAAAAAAATACTAAAATCGAAGATTACTTACCGGAACAACTCGAAAACGGCATGAAAACGGCTTCATGCGATTTTATCGTTTTTTTACAGGCGAACAAAATGAATCCGCGGTTTGATATGTTAAATTGGTGGAAAGTTAATTACAAGGGTTTGATTTGCGTAATCCGCCTGCCTTATCACCACCAAAAACATATGTACTCGTGGGCTGTCGGAGTTTGTCTTGACAATTTGGATAAATACCCCAACGAAATTGCTGCCGGTGGATTGCGGAATATCGTTCTTGATAATATGCTGCATTGCAAAAACTGTACGCCACGGTGTTCTCCGGGTAAAACCGTCACGGTTCTCGGAAAGGAAATCAAAGGAATCTGTGTTAATTGTTCGCCTACATTAACATGGATTTACGACCCTGATGAGGCAGCAATTGAGCAAATAAAACAATTGTTAACATTAGAAAAGCTAGCAAGATAAATACGACTTTGAAGATTATTACAAAAGACGCACCTTTCGATAATAAGCATATTTCCAAACCCAGAGAGCAGTTCCCCCCATCGCGTAAGTATGTAGATTTTGAATAACAAACTCCGGCAGCCCAGAGGAATTAACCACTTTGGGCTATTTTTTAACAAATTCAATAGCAATCTTCGCAAGCCCCTTGACAACGGTTAAATCCCTCTTTTTATTAATGAAATATGTGAATTGCACGGTATTAATAAAAGGTCATACAATAATCCCATGTTCAAGCTTAATCATCTTGTCTGCTAAACCAAAGAATCTGTCATCATGGGTAATTACAACGATGCCTTTACCCTTCTTTTTTAGCCCTGGCAGCAGTTCTGTATAAAAATACTGCCTAAATTCAGGATCCTGCTCCGCCGCCCATTCATCGAACAGTAAGAGAGGTTTTTCGTCCATACAGCAAACAACATACGCTAATCTTTTCCTTTGCCCAGTTGAGAGGCTGAGTGATTTAAACGAACCGTCTTCATTTAACTCAACCTTGTCATCAATTTTCATCATTTTGAGCAAATTTTGTATTTCATCGCTCTTGGCATCTGCATCAACGCCGTAAAGTTTATTAAATAAATAGAAATCGCTGTACACGGCGGAAAAACACTCATTCAATTCTACGATATTACAGTCCTTGTTATTTATCATCGTTTTACCGTCATGCGGGGCGTAGAGTCCTGTAATTAGTTTGCCTAATGTTGATTTTCCGCTTCCGTTTCCTCCTGTGATATAAATTATTTCACCTGCCCTTATCTCCACACAGACCGGACCTAATGTAAATTCAGCGCTCTCTTCTCCGGTGGCTATGTTTTTGGACATATAACTGTAAGCGACATTATCGAAATTAACTTTTATATTATCCGGCAAAGCAGATAATGACGATTCCAACTCACTGTATCCTGTTGATATTTCATCCAGTTCTGCCGTAAGTTTTTTTATTCGATCAAGGTTTACTTTAATGTTTGTCATAGCGGGTATAAATCCAACAATTGCGCTGAAAGGTCCTAAGAGATAAAATACCATGAATAACGTCTGACGCAAATCATTCGCGCTTATCCCCATCACAAGTAAAGGTATAGCAAATACTACGATACCGAAAATAGCATTGTACATGATTTGGTTGTATATACCGAAATTTAAGAATTTAACTTCCGCTTCTTTTGATAGCTCCGCTGACATTCTTGAATATTTTTTCATATCATCCCAAAAAGCTATTTTACGCAGTTTGCTTAGCACCAATTCTTTAAATCCATAAACCAAATCGTTCATTTGCCCAAAATATGTGTCATTAATTGTCCTGTTTTTCTCCCAATACCTCTTGCTTATTTTCCCTGTTAAAAAACCTACATAGCAATTCAACGAAAGTATAAAAGCAGATGCAATAAAAGCAGGAACACTTATTGTGTACAAGTAGGCCAAGCAAAATAGAAGAGTCATAACGTTTGACGCAAATCCTATGATCATTCCAGGCAATCTCGCATACACGCCTGTATCATTGTTAAGCCCGGTGCATATGCGCGGGCCGCCGATCTTTTCTATGGCTTGATACGAGGAATTGACTATTTTTTCGATCAAACCAACTCGTTTTTCATATGCTATTTCGTTTGTGATAATAATCATCCTGCTCTGAAATAACCGACTCGAATATACTAAAAATGTTAGTGAAAAAATAAAATATACAAACAATTCTACTGAATATTCAAGATTCCTATTAAATGTTTCATTTATAGTGAAGATCAATAAGGCACTTGTAAGGCCATTTATAAGCGATAGAAGAACAAGAGCAAAGTAATTTTTTTCCTTAGGCTTAGGAAAATTAAAAGTGAAAATTACATATATAAAAAACATAGTTCCAGCAGCAAATCCTGCGATACTTCCGTACATTATACTTCTTGAACCCCATACATTGACCGCTTCCCAGGGCAATCTAAAAAACAAGATGTTAGGCAGGTAGTATATGCAATACCCAAAAAACAACATAATAGGCAAAGCTACCAAAATTCCCGCTACTTTAATTCCTTTGAATTTTTCTCTCTGCCTTTTCTTTAAAAACATCTCAATTACAGCTACAACAAATAAAATAAAAACGACTCCCCCGAAAATTATCGCACCGAAGAATATCAGCGTAAAGACTGTATCCATCGTTTGATACATATCTGCCCTATATCTAGTCAAATCACGGTTATATATCATGTTAAAGAAATTATTCGTAATATATCCTGCTGCGTTTGAATTTAAATTTGCCAGAACGCTTATGCCTATACTCTTTTCCATATCCATATGCAGCATAGATGAAAAAGTAGGATTAGCCCCACCGTGGCTTACCGTTTCCCCACGGATATGTACGTTCCATCCAGCTGCGTAAAGAAAATTGCCGAATGAAGGCACCGTACTGTCACCGATATGAGACTTTTCAATCAATTCCCTGAAGTTATCAGGAATATCTGCTTGCCCCATTTGTATCTGCATCCAGCGGATCATATCATTAGCTGAGGAGATGATATAACCTGCCGGAGTATTTCCGCGAAACTCAGGAGCATCAAAAGGTCTTGTGATGAAAAACTCAGTTTTGTAGCCCAAGGTAAAAAGCCCGGTTTCTCTGGCTTCGCTTTTTTTCATAAATGTGTTATATACACTACACAAACAATATGTACGCTTCATGCTAATCTGGCTTGTAGAGTTGGTAAAACTAGACAGTACCCACCAATGCGACAACCTTCATGACACTCCAGTAGTTTCATCCCTAATTCCACTTGGGGCTGGGAAAGCAATAATGAGCGTTACTTCTATGGATATACCTACTACGTTATGTAAACTTACATCACTGGGAATATTACCCTTAACGGTAGACACCTTCATTTCCGTCAGTGCATCAGACAATTATACTATCTTGTCCACAAAGGCGTATCCCTTGCGCATTTGAATGATGACCTCTGCGCCGGACCTGCTTCCGCATCTACCTTGCCACGCACGATGGGACGCACTTGAGGTCAATGGGGAACACAATTCGGCTTAAGATAGGCTTTGCTCCGGTACGAAACTTGGTTTATTACTGAGCGCAAACAGATTCACACCCGCTTGTGTTTAACATGGCTCCCCTACTCCATTATCCGGTTTTCCAACTTCCATAATTCAACGATTAGTTTTATATCGTCAAAAGTTGGCTCCATAAATAAAAAGGACTTGTGACCACAACTGTGATAATTCACGCCGTCTATTTTATACAGATGGGCTTTTTTGCATATATTCTCAGCTTCCATATTACAGTATAAGGGACAATCATAAGCACGGTTTCCGATGGCATCAGGAAATTTTTCCATCAGTTTGGCAATTTCCGTCGGATAGGCTTTGAACAATCGTTTATATTTTGTTATTGCTGCAAACTTGTTTCCCTCCAAGCGACTGCCGCTGATATCATATGCACCCACTAAGGGTAAATTCTTACCGCCCCACCATCCCTTTCTGTAAAGTATGCAGCCGTTTGATGTTGCGTCGAAGGGATTAAAATCATATCCAATTTTCTTAGCTTCTTCATATAGCCAAAAATGTATTTCCCTCAAATTTTCTGGCAGGCTATCCATAGCGATTAAAAACTCTGCCTCATGTGTTTGCGTGGTTTTATCTTCGAAGAAGCGATATGAAAATGAAGTATTCCTCGTTAACGGATAATTCCAGTAGCACTTTCCCATATGCGAACAATTTTCGTAGCACCTGCGGCATTCCCCACTTGATGAGAATAAAGGGACAATAATAAGCATATTGGGGTTGTCGGGAAAGTAAACACTAAATGACTTTGATTTACTTTCGACGTTTTCCGAAATAAGCCCCATATTAGCTAAACCTTCAAGCATTAATGTAGTTTCTCTATAGCTTGACAGATATACGTTTTTGAAAAATTTCTTTTTATTCACGGTTAGATTATAACCATCAAATTCGCCGCAAGAAAATAGGTTAGATAATATATTTCGCAGACGACGGTCACCGTACCTATCCGGAGAATCAACTGATTTAAGCTTTTTATGGGAAGACGGATACCCCCATTCAAACGGGGCTCGCGCAATATCGCTATAGCAGGCAATCAGGAATTCTTGAAATGTATCAAAAGCCGCCACAAAATCATCATTATTCAACTCTCTTAAATATGCGGGATCTATTTTTGTGTCAGGAGGTATCTTAACGATTTGCCTAAGGCTTTCCTTTGCGCCAGTTCTAGCTTTGGTCTCAAAGGATAGTTTATAGCCGCCACGAAGCGAATCAGCCACATTAGGCTGTTCCGCTTCGATACGATCCGTATATTCCTGTAAAGCCTCATAGGCTTCCAATCTGTCTTGTATGCGCCAATTATGCCTTACACTCCTAAAAAAATCATCCACCATTTCCGGAATTATGGGGCGGGAATCAAGAAGCTTTTCTAATTTATTCTGTTGATGTGCGTTCATACCGGCTGCAGCTTGTTCTCTAAGACATATAACTCTACTATCGCCTTTACGTCCTCAAGCGTCGGTTCATGAAAACGGAAACCACCACAATTATGGTATGTTACACCATCAACGTCATAGGTGACACGGTGTGCCGAGCATGGCCTGCTAAGTTCATTGCCGCAGTGAAGGTTACAACTGGTTTGCCGGAATACTTCCGGCTTTTTCTCAATAAACTCGGCTATTTTTTCTGGATGCGTTTTGAAGACCTTGTTAAGCTTAACGTGAGACCGAAAACTGAACATACGATAGTCATCGCCATCCCAGCCATCGCCTATATAACCCACTCTAGGCCAGTCCACCGCACCTCTTTCATATAGCAACCCGCCCGAAAACACGGGCTTGAAAGGGTCAAACCTGTAGCCGTAGTGTTTTGATTCACTGTAAAGATAGTATTGGATCTCCTGAAGTTCCTCCGGCATACTGCTTACCACTACAAGGAATTCAGTTTCATGTCTTTGTTCCGCAGGGTCTTCAATAAAACGGTATGAAAATATCGTCACCGGGGTTACAATGGCATAAAGCCAATAACAACTGCCCATATGGTTGCATGCCCCATAACAACGGCGGCAAGGTCTGTCAGTGAAATGGGCACGAATAGCTTGCAACACATGGGGATTTTGTGGATATGTCACGGTAAAATGCGTTGATTTCTTATCAAATTTTTCTATCACGAGTCCATATTTAGCAAACCCCTTAAGCATTTTTTCAGGTCTTGCGTGCTTCCACCGTTTAAATTGTTCGCCAAAATATTTATAATCTACAGTCAACGTTCCATTATTCAACTCCCCGGCGGCCGATATGGCGTACAAGAAACAAGTCAGACGTTTCTCGTGCGGGCCAATTGCGTTGCCACCGTTTCCGCTGTGTAACTTATAAGGATCCGGATAACCCCAAGCGATTGGTTCTTTTTCTATGTCCTTGTAGCAACTGATTATAAACCGTTGTAATTCATCAAATGCTTTTTTGAATTGTTCCTGAGTCAATCCTCCAAGGTGCTGCGGATTCACCTTAAAATCGGCAGGAAGGGAGACAATTCGCTCCCGGCTGGCCTTGACTTCTGCGGAATGTCTTACCGCAGCTTCCAAATTTTTTTCTGCCATGATAATTACCTCCTTTAGTGCGCACGTAACTACGCTTTGCATGTATCTTGTAAGAGGCCACTGCTCCTATACTGCGGCGTAAAACAACCGACTTACCTCGCGGAAAAGCCCAATGAGAACAACAGCATATCAATGAAGCCACGCTTAATCCCTTCGGACAAATAGTCTCACAAGTTAAGCTATATGCGGTAAATCCTTCAGGGATAAACTCAGGTCAGTGGCGCGGAGAACTGAAATGCATTGAATACCTAAGTATGGATACACCAAGGGGCTGGAGTTATCTATTGTTCATTTCATAATTTTAATTTCATAATTTTAGCCACATAGCAGGGCGGACGCCGCCGCTTTTATTTTTTGCGGCATCACCGCATATCCAAATTTCACATAACATTCCGATACTACCAGTAGTATGTCCTTCCCCGCCAGGGGAACGCAGCCACCAAAAAACATCCACCCCCTTATTGTTTTTCACTGTCCGCGCCTTGCTGAACTCGTCATCTATTCCCATTTCATCATCCACTGGACCGGCGTTTATTTTACCGCTATCCCCAAAATACCGGATCACTTCATCGAAGCTTAGCAGGAATATCTTATCTTTGGTCAGGTTGCCGAAGGCTGTACCATGCCAGGGGTTATCCCTATCAGTTACATCCACTTCCACGATGCACAATTTTTCTTCATTGGTAAAGGTGTCGTAAAATTCAGTGTTCAGGTATCTCCGTAAATCACTGCATTCCCAATTGTTATTCTTTACATTCCTTGCATAAGGAAGCCTTCTAACAACTAATTCGGACACAACAAACGCAAAGCCATCCTTTATTTCCAAAACTCGCCATTGATACATTCCAAAAGGAATGATGTCTCCCTCTTTTACTCCAACATGAATATCACTGGCACGGTCTACCGTGTGTGTACTCAAACAATTAAAGGCTACAGTTAGCTTATCGCCGAATACACCCAAGGCTTCTTCAAACCCCCAACTCCACTTACCGTCCGTATTTAACCTGTTAGCACTTAAATAATCCTGAAGTGCGGCTTCCAGTTTTCCTTCATTTAGCAAAGCCAAACCCCGCTTAAGGTATGCGCGTTTGTTCATCATTGGTTCGCTAGTAGCCGTATCATTGTCTTTTTTGCCATTATTTTGGATTATATCCCTTAATATTTCGCAAGCGTTCTTTTCACATTGGGCCGCTTGCCTGATAAGACTAGCAATTTGCCTGCGGGTTTGTAAATTTTCCAGACCTTGTCCTTCACGCAGCTTACGCATTTGCGGTACATAATCAGCGGCCGCCTTAAGCAAGCAAGCGCATTCATTAAAAGCCTTTTCACTTCTTGGCTGCCTTTTCGCCATAAGTTCCATATATTTCGCACCGTAGATGCGCTCTATCAGCATTCCTTCCTGACCATCCGTATATTTCATATCGTCATGATAGACATCCTCTTCAAGAGCGGCAGCCCACGCCTCGTATGCAGCCTGCCCACTATAAAAGAATACATCTCCTTCGTAAGCGGCTATTTCATCAGTAGTCATAAGTTTCAGGGCATTTTCTAATACTTCAAGGTCGGAAGTTGGTGTGATTATATCGTCACCTATTGATATAATACCTTGGGTATAATTGCTTGTCCACCAATTATCCTTAATAAAATAACCGGTTTCGTCAAACTCGCAATCATCTTGGGAATCCTGATATAGGCTCCAGCCCAGCAGGGTGTTGCCATTGTTTTTGTATCCAGTGATTATGCAAGCCTCCGGTGGGCCGACAACACCAAGGGCGATCACTGGCCGTCCGCAGTCAATTTCGGATTTTATGAGGGTAAGCGCATCCTCTTTTCTAACATCATTATCTATAGTATCACTAGCAACAACCAATGTAAGCCGTTGATTTACCTCTGAACATGTTTTGCCATAAATATAACCATCACTATTCTCTCACTTGAGTTACGACATTTTGTATAGCGCCCCTCCCAACATCCATCTTTACGTTTGTAAATGTTTTTCCCAATTTTAGTTATGATGATTGCCTCCTATATAATTTGCTACCAGCACTTCCAAATAATATAGGGGTTTGTCCTATAATCCGTTAGTCAGAAAGTTGACGGTCATAAAAGCACTAGAAACATATTTTGATATTTAAACACGAGACTTTTCAAATCCGCATTGGCAAAAATGGAACATAATGGCTCGTCATTGTATTATATTCTAAAAAAGAATTTATTTCCTCACCTATTCTCACAAAACATATTTATATCATTTATGAAGGGAAATTTTTTATGTAGGAAACCGCTGTCGTAAAATTATTGCATAAAAAGAACCTTTAAGGAAACTAGACAAACAGCCAAATCATAGTATGTTGCAGGAGGGAGTGGAATATATGCTCGACCTAGCAACATTAAAACAAATGAAGGACATAGACATAAACACGATTGACCCAGACACTGTTGTTGACGCAAGCGAAATTTACATAGACACAAATCTGCCAGTGCCGGAACGGATGGCAGAATATGCCCGCCAGATAGGTAATCCATATTTTATTAAGGTGGGCAAGATAATTGTGAAAATGAATCATGCGCACACTTCTACAACTGCTAATGAGTGTTTTGAAAGGTATATGAAATTATGTTAGGGCAGTGCGTAAACCAGACCTCGTTGACTTAAGATGCAGGAGTGGCTATTCAAAATTAGACCAAACGACCAAAGCCCTTCTGGCGTGAATTTAGAGGAATCCATCTTAGGAGGCTTTTGTCATGCAAGAAAATATTTATTA
>Ga0131853_10016860_pt1 | contig 13318 bp, 7 predicted proteins | sample TergutLab28metaG_FD_92764 | JGI IMG/M metagenome (GOLD analysis project Ga0131853, IMG submission 92764) | Labiotermes labralis P1 segment gut microbial communities from Petit-Saut dam, French Guiana - Lab288 P1 (version 2) (version 2) | ecosystem: Host-associated > Arthropoda: Insects >...
ACACACACACACACACACACACACACACACACATACACAGGCTTGTGTTTTGCTCCAAACTTGGAAGGCTAATGTATGTCCATCTTCAAGCCATCCACAGTGGTCTTCTCTCCTGCATCAGTCATCGATGCATAATACACCTATACATTGTTCTATGCTAGATGGGTAAACCCTGTAAGTTGTGCATTGCAAGGACTGTAAAAGAATAACCTATACTCCAGGCGTCCAAGAACTGTGTGTTTTAGTAGGCAGCTTACTAATATGAAAGTGTAAGTGGAGTAAACTATTGGTTTGTCTCTTCAGTTTCAGCGCGGCCAGCCTCTGGATATCGACACTGACAGTGCACGTCTTATTGGCGGAAAGTGACCTCTGACGAGTTGGGTCTCTCGTTCTGTATAATTTTACGAATGAAATATCAGACCGTGAGCCGTGATGATGTCCTGCATTTTGAACACAACGTCAGTGCATCTCTCTTCATACTATCTCATCCAATTCCACTTACATTTTCCTCAAGGAAATAGAATATATAAGAATGCCGTAACTGTAGAAATGTTTGGAAAATTTCAAGTACTTATCATTAAAGAATAATTCTTTATTCCTTTATTTCACGAAATTATACCGACTTAAATTACCTGGTAGTAATGAAAGAAGAAGGATATGGCCATAATTATCGCAACAACAAGGGCGATGTGGAATGCGAGATTAGAATACTGCGGAGGAGCCGCGCAATGCACGCAAGCTACAGGGTGTACCTCAGATCCACGCTCCTGGCGTCTTCATTAACTCTGCTTAATCTACCACTTTCCTGATTGTTGCGTATATCGGAATTTCGTTCAGATTGTGTGCTTATGGATTGAGCATGGCTATCAGAACAAAAAATTAAAGTTGAAACGTCTACTAATCTGTTTTCCCCTAATTCAAAATGTTATAATTCAAAGAACCGAAAGTAATGCCGTACACTGTGTCAAGCAGCGCAATGTATTGCTCACATATAAATACTTCCACTCCACTGTGAGACATAACTAACTCATCAATGACTCATATGCATGAAGCATCAGTAATACTGTTCATACCGCGACTCAGCTTAATCCACAGCCAAAGTATCCACTGGAAGAAAATCGAACTTAATACTAGGGTGCTAGGTTATAACAGGGACACTAATTCCTCAGATAAAACAATTTATAGGTTTGTGTGTCTTCTCCAAATAGTCAGTTCCCCAAAATGACTTTTGTAACCTTCTTCCCGCATCGATTTATTCCACAGTAACTTACAAGATCGATACAGAGCGTTACTTTTTCAACATGTAGGTCACCACTATCCTCTCACATTATGCTGCTACTGCAAGCAGACTAGCGACCGATGATTTATTCTGGCATACAAGCACCTGGCATAAACACTAAGCAATTTATCTTGGCTTTATATATTTGTAGGTAGTTCCGCCCTGTTATAGATAATTCGTATATTTTGATATAGGCGTAGAGCAGCCGTTCTCAACCAGGGGTCCGTGGAGAGATTTCAGGGGGTCCGTGAACTTGGATGGGGGAAAAAATTACAAGTATGTTTTCATTAATCTCTAACAGAAATTTAGCTTTTCATTCAATAATGAACGTAGGCAACAAAGTAATTTATGGTTTCTTAGATTCTACGAGTGTGTGATTACTTCAATAAATCTTTTTACAATACTTGTATGTATCCTATTGTGCCATTGTGTTCCACATGTGACGTTCACATATGCTGCATGTAAGAGCGAGATCTCGGCCAGATTTTATAATCATATGTAAGCCTCCAGCTGTATAATTTCCTTCTTACATTTTCAGATGTATACAGCCTGATGATGGCAGCTTTGTGCAGCCGATACCTGCAGCTGCCATTGGATTCGAAAAAAAAATTATCATGCCTAAATGCCTGCCACATACACGCGCTACCCGTCTTAACGGCATAACCGACTCTTGACCGACCACTCACAATTGTGACCTTGATACAGTCGGTACTATGCGATTTATTTTATTATTTAATACGCTTTTAATGTGTACATTTGTCAAGCTGAGGTAAAAGAACTGATACCACTCATTACATAAGTATACATTTCTGTGCTGAATACTGATAATGGGCAATCGATATATAAGTTATTTCTGCCTTACAACAGCGTCGACTTAAGACCTAGTCGCCGGAAAAAAAACGTCGTTAGTCGGGGAACGTCCCTACTTCATTCGGTGGTGGCATGGAACTCGATGTTTGTTTTACTATTCTTTTTTTTTTCAATCTTAGTAGATACGGTAGTGATGGCAATCGGGGCCCTCAAGCCTAGCCATTGTCACAGATGTACAGAAATGCAGCAAGTCACATGACGACAAGAGTAGAATCGATTCCGGAGGAGTAAATGTAATGCAGGGTTACACCAAATACCCAACATAACATCAACACAATGAATCAACCATTGTCACAAGCTTTCAAATAAGCACAAAATTTTCTTGGATTTTCTCTCTACCACCAGGCGAATTCCTGGACAGTACTTAAGTATATGCCACGATGACTTTCTTACTCACAAACTATTTTTCGAATTCCATATACTAGGATAATTACAACTTACATGATCGCCGAAAAAACAAGAATAATAATAAACTGTTCTGTTTCGCAACATCGTTCAACAAACTACGTAGAAAAACCAATGAAATCAAATAATGTTTTTTTATACAAACTTGATCTCTGGGTGGGTTCAAAAGCGCTTCAAGAAAACCCGCTCTCACCTCTGTTCTGCGAAAATCTTTCGTAAAATCTTAAGGTGCACTCTGGTCTAAACCTGGCTATTTAAAAGCAACAAATCTCTGAGCCTCACTGTAGTACCAGCTCTTTCTGCTAGCAAGTATAATTGACAAAGCATTATATAGCAGATACTGCAGATTTTTCTGTTCTTATTCAATTTTTTGTTTTGTGTGTAGACGTGAAATGTTGTTAGTAAGAAAACTGGGCATACCTATTCTGCTTGACTGCCCATGCAAGGATGAAACTCAAATTCCATTCCGGACATTCTCAGGCGAGCAGGCAAGCAACGGGAATTCAACTCATGCGTAATTAATTGTAAATGAAACAACGAGGAGAGAAGAAAAAGTTTCATAAAGTGAGACCCTTCATTCTCTTCAATGATGGATACTGTAGAAGTTTAAACAGCCACTGAAAAGTCACGCGTCTTGCCTGAATGTTTAAAAGGTTTATATTATTTCAGAACCACCGTCATGATCCTAGACTGAATAAGTGACAAATTCTCAGGTTATGTGACACGGAGCTGAATCGGACATGTACGAACTCACTGATTAGTGGGTTATTCAATGACGCTGTCAGTAGCTCATGATACACTCCGTCGAGCAGTTGAATGACTAATGAGTAATAAAGTTGTTAGTATAAGCAATCAAGTGGTGCTGGCCTGATTTAAATTTACTATACCGGCATTTCTATAAAGGAATTAAGAAAACTCACAACAGCTCTCATCACTCAGCGAAGTCTGTGTCTCTGCCGAGGTTTGCACCCGACACCTCCACAACGAAGGCCAGAAATGTCACTATTGGATCCAACTTGCTCCACAGGAGACAGATGGTCAAATGGTGAATGAAGAAGGGTCTGAGAGAAAAATTTCTTGGCCTGTCAGAGAGAAACTAACAAGTTATTTGGAATTTTCCTGGATAAAGTGAGGGAAAATAGAATTAGACCAGAAACTGAGTGGGCTTAAGGTTGTAAATGGACACTTCCTAATCAAAAGTTAAGTTAAGAGTTTTGGGTTGTAAGCAACAGTAACAAGAACATGACGTACAAGGATCTGAATGAAACAGAGAAACATCTCCCACCACAATTTGTTGCAAAGAAAATAGAAAAACTAAAAAATACTAAAATACTGTTTTGGAGGGAGGTCTTCGATTATTTGGGGATTTTCGGTTTTCGCGGGGGAGGGGGGGTAGGGGTTGTCTTGGAACCTAACCCCCACATAAGGCGATAGATGAGTGGATATACACTTACGAACTTTTTGAGACAGTTTCCTCTGAAAGGTCGTAAATAGGTATACATCAGAATACAATGCGTCATGTCCCATTTAACAGTAATCTTCTGTAAAAAATAAGCATATTCACAAGCAGTATTGGGATTATTATCTCATATGAGAAACTAATAATTAGGCCTATAACTTTAAACTTAAAAAGTGAAGGAGAGGGAAAATAGCAAAAGTGTAATTCTTTTCAAGAAACAAAAATTGGCAATTTGATGACTGGTGAAAGAAAATAAAAAAAAAATAGTGCCACACTTGCTAGCATAAGATTCTCAGCAGATGGAGAGAATAAACGATTGCAAGACGGCACGATATCACTCATTTGCATTAACAATATTACTGTCATGTGCGATGACTAAGACTAGCTCATTCAAACGCAAGCATTAGAGAAGATTGCGTGAGAATGAAAGTAATACCAGCTTCTGAATGATGTTGGCCCTTTAAACGCCGACTTAGTACGCAACCTAAACCATGGACATTTCCATACTGTTAGTAGCCGAACGGGCTTCTTCAGCACTACAGCGAAACTTTTATGATTCGGGAGGTAAATGAATGGAGTCTCAGCCATGGCACTGGCAACACTAACAGTTTTCTACATTTTTCCCGTGGTTTCTTGAAATGCGGCATGATCAGTTACTTTTCAGTTCCTTCCTGTTTACCTTAAATATTCATCTCTTATTACGAGTATACGTTAAGCAATTTCTACAGTCGAAAGTGCTTCGTTAAACAACCCATAAACCGAGGATAAAATCCAAGTGATGTTAATTGATGTAGAAGTGGACATGAAAACCGGACGTAACGAAGGCAACCTTAGTTTCATTAACCACCTATTCTACCCATAGGCCTACCGGAATTCTCATTAGCACGCGAAGAAGGTACTTCAGCCCAGTTTCAACTACTTTTTCGAATTCGAAATATAAACTACTTGGTAATCTGAACTGTGCAATATACCTTCAGCTTGGTAAGGTAACTTGTGCCGTTTTCACTTACCGTGCAAATGTCAAGAGCATGACCCTTATACTGACTTCACAATGACGCAGGTTCATACTTACCTCTCCCACTGAAACTGAGCAATAACAATTTGTAAGCTTTAATATAAAGGACAACTCCTCCCCCTCCTTCATGCTAGTCTGTTATTTCCAGAATAAGAATAAGAAGAAAAAAAAAACACACACACACACACAACAACAACAACAAAGTCGGTGGATGGCGTGGCGGCTTTTCCCTTTGACAAGTGAAGCGAGTCGAAATGTCACCATGAAGAGGACATCTGGCTTACATAGGCCGGAACTATGGGTCGAGGAACCGTGAAGACAACGAGAACTGCAGATCCCGATGCAAGAGGATGGAGGTGGGAGGAGGGGAGGGAGGAAGGTGAAAATGAATAAGGAGCAGTTAGGAGCTTCCAAGTAAGCTTCCATATTGTGTTCCTATTACCGGAAGGTCGAAGGATATTCTAGTAAATTAATGAACGAATAGTCAGTTTGTCATCTGGTGAAGTGCTACTGGCGAGCATTTGTGATAAAGGCCCTTGCGAACAACATTTAAACAGTGGGGGTTTACGAAACTTGGAATTTGACTAGCTACGCAACTATCAGCTTCCACAGGATTCCGCTCCATTGTATCAGTTTCACCGATAGTTTCTAGGTTAAAAGATATGGCAAGCCCTGAGCCGGTCTGCACGGAGTCCGTATAACAGTTTCTGTGTTCTTGTCGTAAATCTCGTCCAGCACGTTGCTCTACTTAATGACTGAGCTAACGCGGCTTACAGCTGGTGCTGTACTTCGGCAAAACAAAGAGACATAAGCGTCGAAACACGGAAACTTTCAGATTGGCTGCAAACTCCTGTTAATGTCTAGTAAATTATGATGAGTCTGCGTTTATACACCGACCGGAAAACAGATTGGCCTTGTTTTTATAAACCTCGCAGCTATTAGGAAGGGTCCGTAACCTGTTACATGACTTGATGAGAGGAAATGATTCCCTGTCGTTAGCTTCCTGTCCGCCAGATCACCCTTGTACCCTCTGTAATAAGGCGGTAACAGAATTCATCACCTTCAGTATGACAAGAAGTATGGCAAAAACAAGCTAATGGACACGTGACAGGTGTATAGCCCGGAGGGCTAAGCCCGAGATCCGGAAAAAATCTTTGTATTCCATCGCGACAAGATTGTCTTTAAGGCTACGAGATGATATGCACTGCAATCCACTGCCACAGTATTCCGGCAAAGAATGACCACAAATTCAAAATACATTTTCCTCTAGGTGGAACACAATACTGCTGAACTGAACTGCAGTGTTCATTTCTAGAGATATACGACAATAAAAAAGATGGTCGGGTAATGATTATTGCTGGCCTCAAGGTTCGCAACTTTAAAGATGCGCGGCAAGAAATTGAAATTTAGTTCTGAGCGCCAAGAGCTTAACACGCTTAGGCCCTAAGTTACATAAAATAAAGATGTAGTCGATTTTGAACCTCCTGTAGAAGACCATACACATTTTGCAGTTCGTCACATCTTTATTCGTACCACGGTGCACAGTATGTTCATGTATACGCCCTTCTTGCGATATTTCATCAAGTGACTGAACTCGGATATAATATGCATTTCATATTGTCAGGAAGAATTCGCTTCAGTGGTATTTAATTAAGCTAAGTTTGTAGTATAATATGGAAACCATGTTAAGCATACACCATTCTGAACAGACTGGAAAATATATTTTTATCTCAACCGATATTTATTACGGCTGAAAAATCTGATATCTAATATAGTATACTGTAAATATAACTCATGTCTACTATACCCAGAACTGTAATGAACAGAATGCATTCCAATAAGCCCACGTCAGTGACCAATATTTTAGCTTACAGCTATCTATCGTGTATTGATCGAGTTCTGTGGAATTGCAATACAAGCTTCTGCACTGAATTAGGCTACCGTGGAAAGTATGACTTTCTGATACTAATCGGTGGCATTAACAAAGAGAACTCGGATTCAAGTACTGGCCACTGCAAAGTCACGCAGGACGCCTGTGTGACATATTACCAACTCACACGATCGGCAGCAGAAACGATCTGGATCAAAGGACAACAAAAGCTCGTTTAGACGAACAGCGTCTTCTTCGGAACAGCCAGGTACTTACATTAACGAGCAGGAATGCCTAAGTTAACGTCTACTGTCTTAGACTGACGGTAAGCTAATAGAGTCGAGTCCAGTCAGGGTGAACGAAGTCAACACGTTATAACTGTACAAAATTCCCGTATGCCTGTCACGCTTCCTGAGTCGAGAACATGGTTTGGTTTGGCAGAAAATTACTGAGTCAGACTCGATCCGACTTCGCAGGATACGATACAGTCACTCAGCCCGCAGCCTTAGAAGTAAAACCTCCACAACGAATTTGCCAGACATATTTACTAAAGGTGGGTCAGGCGAGTACTTGTCTCCGTTCAAGGCGCCAAAATATGTGCTGTAAAACAACACAAGTCTTATTATCTTCGCTTTCGTCAGATGTCACGCAGCGTGTATTGGTAGTCAGTTACCGACGATTCGGTAATTTAACAACTAATCTACGCTGTTTGACATCTCAGAAGTGCGAAGGTTTCATTCACACCGCGCCGGAATCCTCAAATCACACCTACGATGCAGTCTTACTAAGCCTGTTCCAGAGTTGATTATAAAAAAGTTCACAGAAGACCAAATCTTGAAATGCCAATTACCGCAAACCATATTATTTCAATCAGGCATTAAAAACACATTCTTCGTCATTGACGGTGATATATCACTTTTGTATTTTCTCGAAAAGAACTTGGCTAGGATTTTGTAAGTAGTTTATTTATTATCGTACTACTTTATTTTTACTTACTTGTACTAGTTCGCCATGAGCTGAATACATAGGTCACCAATGTTGGATACAGGCGCACGGCACCCATATTTCTAATGTGACGAGGATAGGTGCCTGCGGTGCACGGTTGTGAACACGGCCACCAAAATTCGGGTTGCATAAAATGCTGGCCCTCTTAGTGCTTGGAATGGTGTAAAGAGACCTGCAGTCTTTCCAGTCGCCAGTCTAATCCCAGCAGACGTCTTGACTCTGGGAGTATCTCCTGTGCCGCAACCACCATCTCCATTCTGGGTCTTTTATTTTAATTTTATTTTAATGTTCTCCCACTTATCCCAAAAGCCTGATATCCAAATCTTGTGTAATTAGCCCCGATAATCACATCCTGCTGTATATTCAACGAGGCAATGCGATATCCTTTCAGCTCTTGAACAATATTTCTCGCCACAAAAGTCAGGCAGAATCGTACGAACTCCTGCATTGCAAAACTTACTTTCTTACTTCGTAATATCGATTTGACTTGCGAAAGATGATCTCGCCTGATAATGTACTTTCTCGATACCTGGTTCCTTTCTGTTAGTCCGAGGTGCCTGGACACTCGATCCATTAATCCCAAAAGCCGAAGGCTGTTACAGGATGAAGCCCCACATGACAGCCAGTTGCTGCACGAAAACGACAGACCACAGTAGACGTCAGGCGGGATACTATGACGAATTGGGCGCCCTAGGCACTCACCGATAGTCAGGGATAGAATGGAACGAATTTCACTGATTTGTTATAAGGTGCTGATAGCTACACAAAATCTGAACGTCTTGGTGGTGTAGTGAAACGAAGTGTACCGAAATTCAGGAGTCATTCAATCTTCCGCAGACTGTTGCCCTTTCAAACAACAAATTCAGTCTAGCCCATACATTCCCACCGAAATGGCACGGTAAGCTTATGTATTATCAGACACTGTCTAGAACTTATCCCTAGTTTATTTCAGTAACGACACCCGCGTTTAGATCCTAAAATGATGAATGGAAACAGATCTTGGAAGAATACTGACGTGTTTTAAAATACTATTTTGTACAATGAAACATAACTTTGGGGTGACAGTGCAAAAGTTTTCTTTTAGTGTTGCTTTGATGGCGATGGGTCTTAACCAATGAACCAATGGAGGCAGGTATATGAAATTGGATACGGAGATAAATCGATCATAAACGTACCCACAAATATACTTTCCAAGCTATAAATTATAAACATGATGACGACGCGAAGCTTTTGAGACCACATCGGAAAAATTTAGTGTATAGAGAATCTGCACTAAAGGAATATGTTTTTCGTGTAACAATAAAATAAACACCAAAAAAATAAAAAACCTGTCATCACTTTATACTTGTACTATTGGTAGTCACTGCCAGTAGGATCTCTTATATTATTTACACCAACCAGTTCACTGGCTGGCTTCCACGCACTTTATTGGAAAGAGTTTACCAGGTACCCATGGGCCATCCACAGTCGTTACGTAGATTCCACTGGAGCATCGCTTGTTTTGAATGATACTTTACTCATTACAATTCATACAAGAACTCTCTAGGCCATCTCAGTCAGAATTTCCTGATGCCACTCTTATAAAGAGGAAAACATCCTCCAAATGCGCGAAAACGTTACGAGTAACAGTTTCCGCTGAAGACAGTAGGAAACGCGCATAAGACAGGTGTCCATTGAGGACCAAACTGACCGCAATGCAGCAGGATCTTTCTTGAGAAGCTAACAGTTTTATCAGCTAGTCAAGTAATTCCCCGCCTTTTATAGAATCAGAGGGTTTAGTGCAAGATTCAGAAGAGCCCACCATTTGTCCTAACCTGAAACACATTAATTCCGTCTACGCCCTCCCATCCTCTTCATTTAATATCCATTTGAGCTGAGATACTATACAAAATTGTTGTTGGACTAGAAACATCTCCAAGAAAATCGTTGGCTCGAATTACCCAGCAAACGAGAATGTCTGCACAGTCAGCAATAAGCGCAGCTTATATCCACTGTGGTTCAGTAACCGCAGTTCACCCACACTGTGACATAATCCGGGAAGCAAAGTTGATTTTTTGAACTAGTACCTTCAGGGGAAGTAAGATAGGTATGAGAAACACCACCACTACACTCGTTCTGTTTAGTGGTGAAGTTCGGTTTCAAACCAGTTAACATGCGAATAACAGTTTCCGCACTTTAATCCACGAAGTGCCTTTATATGATGTTATGTTTAGTGTGTGGCGTTCTGAGACCATACATTCAGACTGACGTGATACACACATCCGCACATATTTTTATTCACCTGTCTGGTTATGACAGTTTATGCCCTTTGCGAGCAAGACAGTGCAACAGCTCACACCGACAACAATTCTACGCCTTTTTATATTTTTTTGGGAGGGGGGTGATTTTGGTGACAGAAAAATAATCAGGGTTTGCGGTTCCTCTTTTGACAGATGTGAATCGGTGCGGTCGGATTTTACTTGTGAGGCACGTAAAAGAATAAGGCGTATATTTAAAAAACCTTGAAAAGTACAGCTAATTAGCAGCAGTAAATTTAAATAAATGCGTGAAACACAACTCATGGCAAGTTGGAGGGTCGGCAATCGCTGCGCAGCTTGCCGTCACGCGAAACGGTATGAGCGTGGAGTCATGCGAGTTGTCGCATAAAATAATATCCATGTACTGGCACATATATAACAGTTAGAAATCAATATAGCAGGAAAGTACTTTATCAATTTTGATCGAACTCGTTTAGAAATTAAAGACTAGGACCCAAAAGTCATATTTCAAATGTAAGTAACGACTGTTCGTGCGTACGACGTTTAATCAGTTCAAGCGTGAATTGGACAATGATTGACCAGTGCATGATGTAGATTTCCAAGAACAAGCCAATGATACATATGGTGCTGAGTAAGGGAAGGGCAAACCTAGCTAAGCCGTTAACTTTACAGTTGTGCCTGTGTGCGACAGGCTGTCTTTTGTTTTCTTTACTTAGCGAATGTGCTTTACGAGTCGCTACAGTCTTTTGTAATCACTTTACTATTCATTTGCAGCGCCTTTCTTTGTACACATTTATCTTGCGGTGTAATGAGATAAAACTGCACATCTGACTTCAACCATACGTCTAGCTGATTACAGTTTAAGTGCTGGTCCCATTGTCCACTCTTATACTGTAAAATTACGACAATAAACGGAATGAAGTAGAACTTCTGACAAAGAATGAAAGGCAAGACATTTAACTCCAGGATTAACATTTACAACGCGATGTCGTTTATGATCTTATCAGCGCTACAGTCTTCGAGAAAACAGAAAAAAGGAACAGGCATTACACTCAACTTTTACGAGGATCGTATCTCTTTTTCCTTCACTGCTTTTAAAATAGTAATCTTCTATAGCGTCTTTCGTCACTGGTCGTTAATCGAGGTTATTCCCACCGCATCTAAACTCTACACTGACACGTGCTTTTATTGCAAATTTAACGCATCCTGCATAAAGGAACTGTACAAAAAAGTTTAGGACTACATGTACAATGTATTCTAAAAAAAAATTTACATTTTCCAAATTCAGCTACGACTGGACCCAACATTCAGTTGCATATTAAGTGACTTCCTGTGAATCTAGCAACACTAAATATCGAAATATGACGTGGCTGTAATTTTTTCCCCCCTGTGGCGTTCCGACCCGATTCCGGGTCACGGCCTTCCTTTACGGGGTTTCGCGATCACACATACTGGACATCCCACAGTCGATAGGACTCCTCTGGACGAGTGATCAGCCCCACGCAGAGACTTCTATCTGACAACACACGGGATTCGAACCCACAATCCCAGCACGCGAGCGACCGCAGACCCACACCTTAGACGTCGCCGCCACCGGGATCGTCACGCGGCTGTAATTAGAATACTATAATGTATTTTAATGACTTACAGATGGCTGATTAGCTTAAACGAGACTAATTCTAGTACCTGGAGCATTGGCGTTTGAACGGGCCTATAATATTTCTGATCAGCAGTTTCACAGATTTACGGAGACACCACTCATCCAGTGAGGTTGCAGTACAAAACATAAGTGTGCACTGTTAATACGCTGAGTAGACTAATTAACTCACCGATCCGCCGCCAGAGCCTAGCCTGGTGTAGCGGCGTAGCCTCAACCGGCGAGTCAACACAGAGAGAATTTTGGAGATGTGTTTGCGGCACACACGAGGTAAACAGCGGCAGCCTGGAGCTGGTGTCACACTACTGATAGTGCTGACTGGCCTTCTGGTGGCGGTACTCGGCTGAAGACCCAAGTATTTAACGGCACTGCTGTGTACCTTGCTGCGGTGACCCCTTCTCGGTCCAGCCAGGCTGACGGTATGAATTGTCACTTTATACCAACTACCTGAAAATCAAGCAAAGAATCAAAATCACAAGAAGATTTATATTTTCACTGCTATTCTCTAACTACAGTGAAATCGCTGCAAACTGAAACATAAGCTGCGATAAAGGGGATGTGAGACGGGAACACGTCCCCAATGGGTTTGTTCCTGTGCTTATCGCGTTTAGATTTGCCAGATTCGAGCGGCTTGGAGCAATAGTATTACAAACACAAAAATGATAATTAATGCCGCAATCAAATCCATATTTTTCTCTTATATCGTTTTTAATATTATCGAATCATCTCCTTCCCGGCCTTCTATGTGACTTCCAAAAATGTTTCTCCAGTAAGATTCCTTACGTAATACCTACAGTCTTCTCTGTCCGAGACAGGTCAACATGTTACAGTCCTCCTTTATTTAAAAGATTTCTTCTTCCGAGGTGTGACCCGCGTATTTTGGGGGATGTGCTTTATCATAATCGTTCTTGCGCAGCGTTAGTTCCTATACAGTTTTAACAAGTTACACAGCAACGTAATCCAGAAGACAGTAATCTGTACAGTCATCCATGTGAGAACATTACGCCCACCAAGTGATCTGGAGAGCAGCAGAAACAATAAAAGGTAATAATTTACATTATTACTTTACTTCTACAGCTACTACTACATTCTAGCACCACCACCACCACCACCACCACAATTATTATTATTATTATCATCATCAACATCATCGTCATCATCATCTCCTTTATATAGGGTATTTATACTTATATTCCCGAGACAAACTATTTTCCTAGGGAATACAGATTATTATTATAATCATCATCATTAAAATTATCATCATCATTATCATCATTACCTTTATGCAGGGTATTTATACTTATATTCCTGAGACAAACTATGTCCCTAGGGAATACAGTGGTACAGCTATTCTGTTGTTACTATTCATGGTGCTTTTGCATTAGTACTTTCCGAAGTATGTGTGCAGTGCTCAATATGGCTGTTTTCTGGAGTTCCTTGACTTCATGTTTTTCTGTTAAGTTGCTCAGTTATTATTATTATTATTATTATTATTATTAT
>Ga0131853_10016861_pt1 | contig 13317 bp, 23 predicted proteins | sample TergutLab28metaG_FD_92764 | JGI IMG/M metagenome (GOLD analysis project Ga0131853, IMG submission 92764) | Labiotermes labralis P1 segment gut microbial communities from Petit-Saut dam, French Guiana - Lab288 P1 (version 2) (version 2) | ecosystem: Host-associated > Arthropoda: Insects >...
ATAATTTACTTTGTTTAGTTGTGAAAAAAGTTATTGATTACATTTAATTGTTCTAAGTAATACAACGTATGAACGTCTAACGGTTCGCCGTTACGTTGCTTGGGTTGTGGACGCTCCACGTCTTTCGCGGGTCGGCGTCTTTTTTTGTCAGTACGTTTCATTTTTTGATGAGGTATCGCTCTAACACAGTTCCCAACTTAAACGCACCGAAAACTGCGAGCATCGTTGCGCGGTTAATCGTTAAGTTACCTTCGGTTATTTCGGCTGCGAGCTTAACTAACCCACGCAACGAGGTTGTTTTGTTACTCCACTCGTCGTTCATAATAGCCTCGTGCATAATCAACTCGCTCAAAGAACGGCCAAACTCTTCGGATAGTTCGTTCCCAACCAAGTCAAGAAAATAGTTGTCGCTCTCGCTCGTTTCGACGGGTCCCGTCCAATTGAAACCCGTTGGGGTTTCCAAATTTGTTTTTTGTTTCATGGTTTTGAAATTTGAATTAATTCCCACAACATTGTGGTTGTGATACGCAGCGCGGTCAGACGCTACGTACCTATAAAGTGGTTTGTAATCTTCGCACGACAAGCCGACCTCCACCTTCATGGCTAAAAGCCAGCAGTACCCGCCGTAACGGTCGCGTTTATTGCGCTCAAAATGGTCGCACGTGCGGCACGGTGCAACATCATACTCTTTGCACATCGTAAAGCGGATTAGTTACGTTTGCGACCTTGCACAACTCGGCGATACGCTCAGTGTTGTGCAGATAGTAGTGACTACTCCTATGCAGTAGTGTTAGTGGGGCGTAACACGGTTGTTGTTTAAACATGTCGATTAAATACTGCACGTTACAATGGTTTTGGAACGACTTACGTCTGTGAAACTCATCTTTTGGCTTCGTTTCACTAAAATAAACGTCTCCCATATCCTCGACGTACAACGTGTTGTTGCACTCAATGTACAAAGCATCATAAGCGTTTAGGTTTATAGGTGCCAAAAATTCCGAGAAATCGGTAGCCCATAAAATACGTTCCGCACCCTTTCGTATGTCGAAAGCAACACAGGGGGCGTCATGCTTTACGGGGGTGAAACGGATTTGGTAGTCTCCAAGTTCAAGCAACGTATCGGTCGGGACGATTTGAAACGCAACGTATGGCCACTTTTCGCGTAACGCTTCCGCCGTCTCTCCGGTGCAATAAATCGGCAACCCGCCCATCTTATCCAAATGTTTCGTGTGGTCGGAATGGTGGTGGGTAAGTAGAACGTACTTGCCTTTAGGTGTGCAGTTCCAACCGGCGTCTATAATTAACGTGTCGTCAATAACGGCGCAATTGCCGTTACTCCCCGAATTAATGATTACTACGTCCATGTTACAAGCTGCTTAACAATTCCTCTTTTGTCGCGAATAAGCGGTCTTCGGGGAGCGTGTACCCGCCAAACGTTTTATACTTTATTACGTGCATATTGTGCGCACAATCCCCTTCCCACGTTGGCGCATACGCTGGGTTTTTTTCGTTTAGCGAATTAAACGCTTCGACGGTTATACGAATAATCGGCGCTTCTTTCACCTCGTTTACAGACAGAAAAAACACTTTCTGCGTAACGTCAAATTTTGTTTCTATTTTCATATTTTAATTTTTTAAGCGTGGCGACTTTGCCACATTTGTGAGGCGTAACGCGGCCAAGCGTTACACCCCTGCGGCTAATGTTTTAAGTAATGCTTCAATTTTTGCCGCGTCATACGTTCCAATCGTTTCCGTTAAGCGTTGCAACAACGGTAAACGAAATTGTCCGCTAAAGACTTTTGTGAGTACTTTTATGCCTTTCAATGTAACGTAACGGATATTTGTCGGCTCGACTACGTTAAGGTCTCCCATCTTTGGAAACACAAACTCAACGTACAGATAGCCGTTAAAGTCGGGAACCTCCCTACTCTCTTTTTTCTGGACGTAATTTTTCGCCCATTCGCGCAACGTCTCGGCGTTTTGGTGCTGCCAAACGGCCTCCAAAAACTCACGGTCGCCGCTCGCATACGTTTCGTAGGCGTATGCGCCAAGTTGAAAGTGAATAGACGTCTGCACGTAGTTAGCGTGAACCCGTACCCGCACCTCTGTTGTCATAACTGCACGTTTTTCATCTTCGCGAAATCGCGAAGATGTTGGTACTCTACCGCCGTGCTTAGTTCACGCTGAACATCTTCGTGGCATTTGTGAAGCATCATGATGCCCACCAATTTCCTATACGTTAGGCGGTACCCCGACCCCGTCAGCTCGTGGTGCGTTAATTTAAGCGTGTCGTAAGATACTCTTTCTGTTTCCGTGTACGGCCAACACATTTCCTCCACGTACTCAATTCGACCACCGTTACGCACCACTTCGCGTATGTGTTCAATTTGCATTTTGATTCGCTCTTTTTCTCCGCGTTTGGATTTTTTACAATAATTGCGTCTCATTGGTTTATTACTTTGATGGTTGGTATTTGTAGAAATTGGTTGGTATTGGTTCTTTGCCCAATACCCACGTAAGTCGGGGAATGTCGCCGTAAAATACGGCACGTCCGTTGTCGAGATTAAAAGCCCCGCCGGTGGTTCGATATTCGCCGACTTGTTCATAATCGTACCCGATTTCCGCACTTGCGTTTGGGTTTATTCGGTAAATGTTTCCCACGTTCCCCGTGTTGCGCCCCCGTATGAATCGCGCTTTCGCACGTGTGCGCACAATGAATGAATTAATAGTATTCATAGTTTTTAATATTTTAATGCGCCGCAACATCGCGGCTTTGTGGTACGTAGCGCGGTCAGACGCTACGCACCTGTAAAGTGGTTATTCGGGTAAACCTCCCAACCTGTTTAAACTTTTTGCGTATTCGTACCCTGCCATGTAAGCGTCGAATAGTTCGTTCACATTCCCGTTTTGAAAAACGTAATGCTTAGCCAACGGGTCAGACTTGCCTACTTTTTCCGCAGACTTATGTCGCGTAGGTAGACGCTTCAAGTCGCGAACAAATTGCTCAACCAACTCGTAAAATTCTTTATCGTTTCTTTTCATCCCACCTCCATACGTATTAAATTCGCTACGTTTTGTAAACCCTGCACACTCTCCGCGTTGTCGAGGATTATTGGGTACGCCGCGCCGTTTCGCGCTTTGTCGAGCAGTCGGACACATATCTCAACACGTTTGGCGCGGTTCACACTTTTTAACGGGACGCCGTCATACGTTAAGGTACAAACGCTCGTCTCTTTACCGCTTTTCGTTTCGGACGCCGTAACAAGTTGCACACCCTCCGGCAACTCTACGTTCACCGCCGCCGCGTCTGAAGCGCGAATCGCCGAGTCGAGTTGCTCCAAACGCGCTTCGTAGTCCTGTACATCGGACGCCGCCTTTTGCGCGTTAGCGATTAATCGCTCCGCGTCTTGTATGGCTTGCGTCTCATCGTTGTATCGCCCACATTTATCTGCTATGCGTTTATGCTCCGTTTCGTATTTTGCAACCAACGCGGCGGCTTCGTCCCACGCTTTGCGCATAGACGTTATGCGCGAATCGTTGTACAACGCCCCGCACGTTTCACACGTTCTGCGGTTCGGTTTACTTAGGAGCAGCTGCGCACGTAGCACGGACGTAGATAACGCCTCCTCCGCTTCAGTAAGCGGCTCGACCGTCCTTGTCGGTATGACTACATTCGACAAGGCGTATTGTTGCGCCGTTTTTAGTTTCTTACGTACCTCTATTTGCTCTTTACGTAGCGTTTCGTACTCCTCCCCTACTAACACGTTAGATTGCACAAGCAATTTGCGTAAACGCTCGGATGTCAGTTGCGGGTCGGTCAATACGTTTACATCAGCACACGCGGCAGCCAGCTCAATGTCTATCCCACGCTCCGCGCATAACTTTACAAAATCCGTTTGCGTGTAGACGTTGCCATCTACATACAAAGTCGTTTTGCCGCCGTGTAAGACGCGGCGCAAAGATGCTACGTTTGGGATAAACGCAAAATCAGTCAGTTCGACACTTGTCGGAACGTCTTGCGGCGTACCTGTTTTGGTCGTCACGAAGCCCGTTAGACATTTACCCGTCAAAGCAAATAAGTATGCGTTTACGAGTGTCGTTTTTCCCGCGCCATTTGAAGCGGTGGTCGATTGCAAGATGAAAGAGCTGCAATCAAATTTACCAAAGTTTTTTAGTTCTAATTTCATACGTTTACGTTTTATCGCGTTACCACGTGCCAACCGTTTGGCGGCACGTTTCGTTTTTCAAATTCGGCATTTGTATGCGGCAAACACAACGCCCCCAACCACCGTTTTGCGGCTAATGTGTTGTAGCCGCAAAGGTTAATTTCAACCTTGCAGTTGTCACCACGCCGCGCAATCGTATTGCCGTGCAGAATTAGCACTTTGCGATACGTGCCCGCCGAGCAAACGTCCACGTTTTTGGAGCGGTACTTAGTCATACCGCAATCCCGATAAAAAGCCCGCCGTACGGCGACTCTTGTTTTTTCTGATAGCATAATTTTAAAATCTTTAAAGGCTGCAACGGTGCAGCTTTGCGATACGCGGCGCGGCCAAGCGCGGCGTACCTACTACGTTTCCGAGCGGTCGATTCGCTCGGAAACGGGCAAAGCACCGATATAATCGGTGCTTTGGCGGCTAAATTGTTAGGCGTTAAGCTCTTAGTAGTTTATTTCATGGTACGCTATTACTAAGGCTTGCGTGTACGCGGATAGGCGGGTCATTCCACGCACCTCTATTAAATCAAAGTCTAACCCACACCCGCGCCCGCGCCCTCTTCTTGTTCGGGAGCATCGGGGTCGAATCCAAGCTTCAACAGCATCGCGCGTAGTTTCGCAACATCCGCCGCAAGCTTCTCTTTCGTTACGGATGCGTTCTTTTGCTTCTCCGGAATATCGTAACCATCCACCAACGCGGCGGCGGCTTCTAAATCTGCGTCAAAATTTTCGATTTCTTGCTCGATTTTAGCAACGGCGGCCCGCGCTTCGTCCAACGCGGCGTACTGTTTTTCGCGAACTTTGTTGAAACCGACCACCAACGCGGCGGCGCGTTTCAATTCAGCCTCCTCCTTACAGGAGGTGGGTAACTCCACTTTTGGCACAACGCGCCGCGTTACTTTCTGCTCGCCCGTGTCGGGGTCGGCGATTAAAGAAGCGATAAAAAAATTGCCCGTTCTTTTTTCAAAATTTAAACCCAATTCTGCGAGGTTTGGCAGACGTACTTTTAGCAGCACGTTGGCTTTTTCAGTTGTTGTCATTTTTTTGTTAATTAGTTAGTAATTCCACACGTATTTGCGAAAGATTCCTAAGTTGTTGATTTGACACTTTTTATATTATGTTAAATAACCCAAATTCCTCCCTCTCAATTTCAAAGGCAAAGGTACGAATTTTTTGCGAATCTACCAAATTTTTTTTCGACTTTTTTGCACTTTTTTGAAAAAAATTCGCAAACCGCAAAAGTGGGCCAATATGGGCCAATTGTGGGCCAATTGTGGGCCAATCAACCACCTGTCAATCAGTACGATACGGCGGTGGGCCAATTGGGCCAATTTTTCGCAAAAACTCACCAAAAAACAGTACTTTTCGCGAACATCATTTTTTACAGCCCGCTTTTTCCTAACTTTAACATTTATTACTTTTAAAAGTATAGTTAGAGTTAAGAAATTGAAACCTAAGAAATTACACAGGTCTGAATTGGCCCAAAATTGGCCCAAATTGGCCCATATTGGCCCACGAAAAAGTCGAAACCGCTGAAAGTTAAGTGATTACAAGGGTGCGAAAAAACGCCGATTGGCCCAAATTGGCCCACGTTAAAACGCAGTCAGTCAGTTGTTTATAATCAGCTAAAAATCACACGGTTAGGGATGTGCGACAAAAACAACAACAAGGTACGCGGCTCGCCGGCGAGCCGGCTCGGACGCCCCGCCGCCGCGTCAAATCAAACGTGTACGAATAGCGTACCGCGTACTGCTGAGCAGCCGAATCGTAACGTACAGAGCGCGGCGAACTTATCGCACGTATCGCACGTAGAGGCGGTTAGTTGTGTACGCACTCGATACGTGCGATACGTGCGATACGTGCGATACGTGCGATACGTGCGATACGTGCGATACGTGCGATACGTGCGATACGTGCGATACGTGCGATACGTGCGATACGTGTTGGGGCAAACAGGCGGCAGGGGGTGCGGCGCTGACCGACCTCCGCGCCACGTCGCCAAAAAAGCAAAAAATCGAAAAGCAAAAAATCGAAACGCAAAAAATCGAAAAGCAAAAAAAAATCAAAACACGTTGCGTCGAACACTCAAAACCGAAGCGTTTAATCGCCGAAACACGTTGCGGAGTAAAATACCAATTTCTAAGAATCAGCTACTTTGAAGATTTCATACCTTTATATTATTATTATACCATGAAAAAGATTAAACAACGTCTCGATGCGGTCACTAAGGACATCCTTGAGGCCACTGAATTTACCTCTGAACAGGCGTCTCGGTGGACGGATGACTTGCGCTTAATCAAAGAGTTAGTGAACACTTGGAGGGCCTTCCACGCCTCTCTTGAGGCTCTTGATGAGAGCGAAGCAGAACAGGTACGCAAGCGGAAGCAGGAGGAACAGGTATGGAGTTGAGGACTGCGAGGTACTTTAAGGATGCCGAGTTTAAGCGATGCACCCCACCCTGTTCGATTAACGATATGGAGCAGACGTTCCTTGATAGGCTCGACGCGCTGCGCGAGAAAGTAGGTACGCCTTTGGTGCTGACCTCTGCGTACCGCTCGCCGGAGTGGGAGAAAGCGCGAGGGAGACCAACGTCTGGAGACCATCCGAGTCGGCGCGGCGTGGACATCTCAGCACGGGACACCGCCGCACGTTTTAGGATAGTCAAAGCGGCGTTAGAGCTTGGGTTTAGGCGCGTCGGCATAGCAAACACGTTCATACACGTTGGAGATGTGCCGACAAATGCCCAAGACGTGATTTGGTTGTATTGACATGACGACAAAGATAAAACTGATAGCAAAACAAGAAGCTGCGCTCGACGTTCTTAACGACCCGACGCACGACAAAATATTGTTAGTCGGAGGGAGCGGGAGCGGTAAGTCTTACGTAGCGTTCTACAAGCTCGTCAGAGCGTGTTTAAAGGAACGCGCTCCGTGTTTAGTCGCACGTGAGAAACTCGTAGACTTAACGCAGGGTATGATAGAGCAAATTGTACCGGCCGTTTTGCAAGCGGTCGCGAAAGCAAACGGCGTTGCACAGTGGGAGAAGTGGCGAGTAAACGGGATGCCGTTTGCGGTGTGGAGTGATAAACGTACAAAGCTCACGTTCTGCACGGGGATGTACATACGTTTCGCCGGTTTGTCAAAACGCGATTTGTCAGAGAGCGGAAGCGATAAAATTCTTTCCCCGTCGTGGGGGCATATACTTGTAGAGGAGAGCAGTGAGGTTGAGTGGGACACGATTGAGATGCTTCTTACACGTTTGCGGTATCAGTTCGACGGTAAGAACAAATTAATTCTGACGGAAAACCCGCCGTCGATGCTCCATTGGTCGTATCGACGTTTCGTGGAGAAAAAACGTATCGACGGCTCGTCGCTGACACGTGAGGAGCTTGCGGCGCACTTTATGATAGAGATGCAACCAAACGACAACCGTGCAAACTTAGGTGAGGCGTACATACGTAACCTGTCGCAACTGACGGGAACAAGGTATGAACGTTTTTACTTAGGTAAGTTCCAAGATACTGAGCAAGGTGAGATATTTAAACGCATACAGTGGACGGACAATCTGCCACGCCCACGAGATTGGGAGAAGTTGTGTATATACACCGACCCGACGCCGCTGACGGGCAAAGAGCATAGCGTGTGGGCGGACTACAAAGCGAGCGTTTTAGTAGGTCTGTATGAGGGAAAAACTTTTGTGTTGGACATACGTGTTGTTCGCGGTTCTACGTTGGACATGTTGTCAAACATAAAACAACTGTGGGACACTACGCCGCACAAAGCGATTACAACCGTTGTGATGGAGAAAAAACAAGTGCCGAGCGACTTTAACCAAGTGCTGCAAATGTTTAGCGGGATGACGGGTTGGATGTGCCCGCTTACGTGGGACACGCGACATTTCGGCGACAAAAGGGCGAGCATCGAAACGTTTTTGCAGCCGCTGTTCGAGCATGATATGATATTTTTCTGCGAATCGTGGCGCAACACGCAGCGCGGGAAACACGCACAGGAGCAAATACTACGTTTTTCGCGTAAGGCAAACAAGCTTTTAAAAGACGACGTATTGGACGCTTTGATGAGGGCCGACACGTGGATGAAAGGTAAATCAAAACGTACAAAAGCAGTAAGGAGTAGCAACTTAGTGGGGTTTGTAAGACCCGCATATATAATCACGTAATATGGAGCAAATTGTACCGTTCACGCAAGAGACGCTGGAGGAAAAGGGGTGGGTTTTCACTACGGAGGACGTAACAACCCCTCCCCCGCCCGTGCCGCCGTTCACCGTCATGCCGCCAATACTGCTGAACGGTTTGTTGTGGGATACCGTTTACATGAACGTTGAGGTAGAGCGGTATTTTGACACGGCGGGTGCTGTACTAAACGCCGCCGCGTTTAATCGGCGCATCCCCACAATCGACGAATTGCGGGGGTTGCTCACGTTGCCGCGTGTTTATGATGCGTGGAACGGCGGCTGGTGGGTCGCCGAAACGTTGGAGGATTTGAGAGACGTGGACAAGTCGTTGTTCCTGCCGTTAGTCGGTAATCGCACTTCTGTGGGAACAATCAGTACTGACCGCACTACGTACATAAATTCAAATATTGCACCAACGCAACGTTTACACATGACACAAACGACGTTTACCATGACTACGGGGTTGAACGCTCAAGTTCAAGGCGTCGCGCTATGCGTCCAAGACCCTTAAGACAATGAAAACGACACTATACATAACGTCCCTCCTACTCTGCGCCTGTGCGCAGAAAATCTACGTTCCGTCTTCTACTACGATAGAGTATGTGGACAGGGAGGTGCTACGCGATACGACGATATACGTAGACTTGGTACGTCAAGAGTTTATAAACGTAACGCAATCCGATTCGTCGTTTCTTGAGAATCTTTATAGTTATACACAGGCGCGTATCGATACGTTGGGGCAGCTGCACCATACACTACGCACGAAATATGTTGCGTTGCCGATTACGGTGCAGTACAAAGACAGACTTATAACACGCGATTCGGTGGTTATCAGAACGCTACCGCCGCAAGTTGTAAAAGAGATAAAACATCGCTACGATAAGACGTTTTGGTTGAGTGTTCTTTTAAACGTCTTGTTGTGCGGTTGGATTACACGTAAATTTTGGTTGAAAATACTATGAACGAATTAACGACAAGAAATATATTAGTGCCGCGCAGTTCAATGTGGGCGGTAATCATCACGTTGGCCACTGCGCTCATCGTGGCGTGGTTCGATTTACAAACAAATATTTCACGTTCCGACAAAGAGCGCGAAATACTACGTTTGAAAGTGGCGCATTTAGAAGAGACGGTACGCGAGTTGAAGCGCGACGAGGAGACGTCGAGAGAGATGCGCAGATACGAGGAGTTTGTACGCGAGACCAACGAGCGGTTTCTATCCATACAGCAATCGTTGTTTGAGATTCACGTTCTGCTTGATTTGAAACAAGATAAAAGATTCATAGAATGAGTTGGTTAGTTAAGATGGTCTGTCGAAACGGCGTATTTAGCAGTACGAGAGCGTCGCTCATGGTGGTAGTTTTACTAACGTCTACAATCGTGCTTAGCTGTTGTTTTGTTATGGTCTACGCGGTTGTGTCGGAGGGTAAAGTTGCGTTTGACTATTTTACAGGTATCGCGGCGGTTATCGGTTCGGCGTCCGTCTTGACGGGGTCGGCAGGTATGGCCAAAGCTTTTTCAGACAGGTTTAACAGAAAAGTAGAATAATATGTGGATAGCGACGACACAAAAAACGGTCACAACGCATGACAGCGAAATAATCTACACGTTTAGCGCACAAGGCTTAACGGAAGAAGCGGCGTTGGCATTAACGTCTGTCTATGCCTCGATGGTTGAGTTTGGGACGTTGGCGGAGAAGTGGACGCCCACAGATTTGGCGTTTCCGGAAGAACAGCTATACCAATTTATTCAACCGGATGTGCTAAAGGTACTAAAGGGTATGTACCCAGACGTAGTTAAAACCGCGTATCAGAGCGCAGTCGCCTACGTTCAGTCGTATATTGGTGCGATGTTTGACGTTGAGGAGATGTTGGCCGTCGAAGACACCACGTCCACCGGCTTGACGCTACGTTTAGCCTTAGTGATTAGCACCGTTACGTTTATTCTCGGCTCGTCGCCGAATTATTCGGAAGTTATAGAATTACACAATAAGCAGCTGCACACGTTACTCAAGGGTTTGAAAAGCGGCAGTCGCAATTTTGGAAAAAACGCGATAGCTGGAGACCCAAACGTGCGTGTGAGCGTCGTAAAATTGACTAACACAGGAACAACGCCATAATGCTGAATCCATACAACATATTGAACCATCAAGGGGTACGTGGGGCGCACATTCGCGCTCTCCCGATGAATTTCTCCTTTGAACTCACAATGGAAACGTGGTGGAGTGCCGTACAACGCGCAAGGTTGTACAGCGATTTCACGGGTTTAGATGCGTTGTATAGTTACGCATTAAAGAGCAGTACGTTGATACGTTCCGCTATCGACAAAAGGTTACGACCGTTACGTTCACGCACTTTTGGGGTTTACTTCGACGGTGTAGAGGACGAGCGTCTGACAAATTTAATAAAAGATTCGGCATTTATACGTGAGTTGATATACCAAAAGGGACTTGCCAATTTCACATACGTGCGCGTCATGGGCGTAGACAAAGATTTAGAGACGTTCATGTACCCGCTCCGAAACTTGGATATTGTAAACAAGGGTGTGCGGCGCATTACGTATAATACGCAGCACATTATATCCGTGAAATCACACGTTAATCTGTTTTGGTTGCAAACAGCCTATCAGTCGGAGGACACGTTGGGTTTGTTAGAGCCGATTTTGCGCGACTATATTAATATGCTAAACGCGCAGAACAATTGGCAAACCGCGTCTCGTTTCTTGGCGTATCAACAAATGATAATGTACTACGAGAACGGGGACGAGAAGATGGAGCAAGCGGCGAATGAAGCGGCGGCGCAAGTTGGGTTAGGCCAAGTGATTGTTACGGGTCGAACTACGGAGGAATTGAGCGGGAAAGTAATAAAAAACCTTGAATTGGAAAACGTATATGGGTCGGCTGCCGCAGACACGTTTCGTATCTTCAAAGAAAACATAGAACAGTTGCGCGGCTCAATCATGCAGATAATCTTAGGGTCGTCGTTACTTGGTATGAGTGAGAAAAATACCAATTCAGAGCGACTCGTTAGGGCGCATCTGAAACTGTTCCGAGACATCTGCGAAGCCGACGCCATAGACGTGCAAGATTGGTTCAACAAGCAAGAGAACAAAACCAAGCTCGCGTATTTGTTAGGCGAGCCGTCGTTAGGACACTGCACGTTTAAAGTTAAGCCGTCGAGCTACATCGACATCGGCGACATTGACGTCTACACGAAAATGTTGAAAGACTTACAGCTAACTCCAACGGAGGGTTTTATTGAAAAAACTGGATTAAACGTAGATGACGTAACGGGTTATGAAAACACTAAAAACGCTGATAACGGAGACGGACAAGTTGAGCAAGTACATCAACGGGTCTATGCAAAAAGAAGTGGCAAAGATGTGGTTATGGGCTTCGCAAAACGCTTTTTTAAGTGAGACAAATCCGGCGACGGGGGTTAAGTGGGACGACAGACATGGTTTAGTGTATGGTAAAGGCTTTCGTAAACACGGAAATATAGAAACGCATTTAGCGTACAAAAAACTGCACCGCACGGGGCGGTTATTAAAAAGTTTAAAAGCACGTGGTACGGTAGACTCAATCACGTTGAGCAGTAACGTTCCCTACGCTTCGATACACGAGGAGGGAGGAAACGACGGCGGACGTACTATAAAAGGTACGCACGTTGGTGGAGGAGCGACCGGCGCGTTGTTGGGTGGCAATATAGTAGCGCGTCCGTTCATGAAGCCGAGCCAAAAAATTTTACGTGGCCCTCAACGTCTAATCGAGGAAAAAATGAAAGAATTTGGATGGAAAGTAACATAAAATGATAGGATACGTTTCAGATGGGGTTGCAAAAGCCCTGCGGTCGTGGGACGCTTTACGAGAAGCGAACATCATTCCTGTACGTGCGACGGACGGGAATAGTGCGATTGTGAACACCCCACTTCCCGCCGTTGCGATTCACGTAATCGGCGAAGAAGGTGCGGACGGGTCGGTGTTTCTCGGCGGCGGCATACGTCAATACTTTGAGCTGTCGCTTTACGTTTTGTTGCCGCTCGCTAATTTCACGTTCACGCCGGACGGCGGGGCGCAAACCGAGATGCTCGATATTTCGGACGAAGTGTTACGTTGCATCGAGACGACCGAAGCGTTGGACGATTTGAAGCAACGCCACGACTTGAATATGCAATATGACCGTATGGAGACGGACACAACATACGGGACGCAAGGCGCGACCTCCGTAACGGTGGACGTACATAAGATAATATACAAAGCGTCTGTACATTTCGACCCGAAGCGTCCACCCGCCCCGATAGCAGACTACGTTACCGTTAAAGATATAGAAATAAAAACTAAACGCTATGAGAAGAATTGACAGATTACAGATGCTGACAACAAGCACAACAGATATAAACGGTTTTACTATTCCGCCCGACGTAATTGATTGGTCGCGCTACGAGAAAAATCCCGTTCTGCTTTACGATAAAATTAACGAGGGCCACAAAGGTGTGGTTATCGGAAAGGTGGAGGATTTACAACGTGTGGGAAACGGGTGGGCCGGACGTCTCGCGTTTATGGAGCGTTTTGAGGATGCCGACATCGCATTTGAGAAATATTCACAGGGCGTACTCACGTTCACCTCTATTGGGGGGTTTGCACAACTACGGGCAAATAGTAAAGAGGTGTTGAGATACCTCCCACAAGAAAATTCACTCGTAAAACTTCCCGCCAATATAGAGTGTGGGCAGTTGAATTTAGAAACCCTTAGCGCGGATGACAAACGTGCGGTGGAGGGTCTACAACAAGATGGTACGGAAATTATTTACTTAACAATGAGCATAAACATGGACGAGAACGCAATCAACCAACCCGACGCACCGGTAGTCGTCGAAGCCGAAGCGCAACCCGACGCACCGGTAGTCGTCGA
>Ga0131853_10016862_pt1 | contig 13317 bp, 9 predicted proteins | sample TergutLab28metaG_FD_92764 | JGI IMG/M metagenome (GOLD analysis project Ga0131853, IMG submission 92764) | Labiotermes labralis P1 segment gut microbial communities from Petit-Saut dam, French Guiana - Lab288 P1 (version 2) (version 2) | ecosystem: Host-associated > Arthropoda: Insects >...
ATAAACACCGCTCTGGCTGTTTTATTGAAATAATTTACGCGTCCGTCTTATTGTAAGATAGCGCCCATCCTAATAAATATCAAAACTGTCTACCGGTCTAAAACTAATGCGACTGGGATTAAAATAATTTGCGTAATAGATCAATTTCATACCAATAAACGCCGTATAAATATTAATTACGTCATTTTTGTATCAAAAGAGACCATGAATATCATTTATATAATTTGCATATCAGTTATGATATTTACGTATTAATTAGGGAGACCTACTTTCAGGTATCGTAAGGTTAGTCGCGTAAAAATTGGGCGGAGCCGGTCCGTCAACACATAGTTTCGGTGGTGGGGTGCTTTAATGTGATTGGTCGGTTGGGGATAGAGCGCTTTACTACGATTAGTCGCGTGTTTGGTAGAGTTTTGCTGTGATTGGTCACTTGGTGGGAGGTGCTTTGTTGTGATTGGTCGCTCGGTGGGAGGTGCTTTGCTGTGATTGGTCGCGTAAGAAAGGAGCGGGACCTCTCCGTGACGTGATAGGATCGGTGGTGTGGGGTGTTACGTAAAAAACTACGGTAAAGTGGCTACCTATCTACTAACTTCACTGTCTGATTAAATTACTTCGCAAGAATACTGTGCATGGTCATTGCTGGCAAAACATCTAACTATCAACACCGCGGAATGCAATGGTTGGAGATTACAGTGTTTTGGAATATTACTCCATGTTGATCTGTGTGGATCGGTAATTGGTTACACACCTCTCGGAGGGATTTTGAATCTCCATCGTCCAGGTAATCCAAGTGCAGGAGATTTGGTTTTCCCTGAAAATGGAGGAAGGGAGCTCCATCGAAACATCGGTAAGTATGTACCAGTGGACAGAGCGGCACAACACGTAAGACTAATTTTCATCAAGAGCGTCTCTTGAAAATGCAAATCACGTATTGAGTGTGTTTTGTTTTTTGCAGACCGAATTGTGTCTGTTCTTGCCGTAGTCTTACTGGTGATCCCGTTTTGTGCCTAGTTCAAAGTGTTTGTTTGTTTGTCTCGGCATGTCAGAACGCGAATTGCACTAAATTTTACATTTCAATCCAGGATTACCTCACCGTTAGCACAAACGTTTTGCTGGCTTGTGAAAGGGCGGAATTATTGATGCAAATCTGATTGCTGGCATGTCCTAAATAAAACCTACCATCTATCAACTGCGCTTCACAACTGAATTATCCGACGCACAAATGCTACATGAGCATGTCGTATACCGCATAACTTCGTATTCCGTGGGGTGTTGGAGGGGGGTTCGTCGATTTTATTTTCGGGAAGAAAACTGGTTACTCTTACATTCTTAGCAAATATGATATATTACATTCTTACACAACAGATTAAAACATGAAATTCAAGAATTACAGGCCGTCCATGTTAACAGTAACGTGCTAGTGTGATATATATAAATGACGTACGTGCTCTGCTTGCAGCGGTTCATAATCACACAAAGTACAGCGCTACAATTGTTCTGTGTTTTTCTTGGTGTGTAGTTACTGTGGATTTTCGTTCCCTCGCTGCTGTGAGGTGGCTGTTAGTTATTTTGTGTATGGAAATAAACAAGTTTATTATTTTCTTGATATCCGAAGTAATAATTGGATTGACTTAATTGTTACTAATAACATTAATAATTACAGACCAGTAAATGGTCAGTAAGGTACTGACCGGAATATTTTTCCACATAATCTCATAAACTGCACGATTTCCGAAAGAATATTATTGAAAATAACACGTGTGTTTCAAGTTTCTTTAAAACTTCGAAACGTTTTTCATTCTAAGAAGGAATGGGCGTGATATGATCGTAAATGTATATTGGTCTTCATGTAGGGTACCCTTTATTCTTGTCCGATTGTAATGAGACTTAGATTTTCTCGTCAGATTTTCTAAAAATATTCAAATATCAAATTTCACGAAAATCCGTCCGGTAGTAGCCGAGTTCAATGCGGACAGACGGATGGACGGACAGACATGATCAAGTCAATAGCCGCTTTTCGTAATATTGCGAACGCGCCTAAATAGAACTCCGGGTATTTACAACATACAGTAAATATCGGCCATTCTAGTGCTGATAGGCAAGGATATCATGATATCGTGGATGTAATAAAAACAGCACACGAGAAAGCCGTAACTGGGGAAGTACATCACCAGTGTGATCAAGATTTATTGTCAAACAAAGTTTTGTAAGCCTAGATCAGTGGTACTGTGTTGCCCACTTTTACTTTGTATGGCTGTCGAAATGAACATTGCATGAAGGTTGCAGCACGGCTAGCGAATACGACCCTTTACCGGTGATCACGGAGTCAGGTGCCACAGAGGGGACGCTTGCTGCAGATGGGAACAGCGTGCCGCGGTTAAACGCCGATGTACCTGTTGTGGTATGCTTCCAAACAAGACCAGCCGGGACATCAAAGCAGCAGTGGTGCCGTGTCTCCAGCGGCACTGCTAGCGGAAATGGTCGGTCCCTCATGACCAACTGTATTGTGATGTCGTATGGTGTGGTAGGTTCTAGAGGAGCATTCTGCGTCCATCTTCGGGGTGCAAGATGGAGGCAACGGTGCACGGAGTAATATCCCGGACGTTTGACGCGCGTTGCGCAACTGTTCGGCCACCTGAAGAAGGCGCTGAACGACCGCGTGTCTGGAGCGAATGAAGATACAGCGGCCACAATGGTGCAGCCCAGAGAGTTCTTTGCAGGGGTTCCATCGACAGGGTTGTCAATGTGATGTTTCTCCCAACGCCCATCTGGGACATCGCTTGTGTCCGCTTCCACTTCGTCCACAAGATTTCTTGGACGGATTTCGTTTGAACAAGTCCCAAGAACGGTGAAATCTTGTATTACTTAAAGCATGGGTCTCCAAACTGCGGCCCGCCATGTTGAGTTATTCTGCATGCAGCCACATTTATATTATGTACATACTACAGAAATTACACAGTAATGTAGGCGATTGTGTATACCACTTGTTTTTACACTTGTGGCCTCCGAACAAACCCATAATAACGGGTGTGGTCCTTTGTTATAAAAAAGTTTTACGCCCGCAACTTACAGGGAAAAGCATATTGTGTTAAGAATTCTTATTTAGGAGCTGTCTGTGCTGTTGGGTTATTTGTTATGGGAAGAGACGGGGACCGTCAGGGAGAATGCTTAGTGGAAAAGTAGTCAGCAGAACCCTCGATCATACTGTTCTGCTAAAACAGTTATCGTCTGAAGTAAAATACCCTTTTCAGGGAGCGTTGAGTAAACTGCAGTGTGCGCAACAAAAACGTGTAACCAGAATTGAAACCTAATGTGTCTGAGTAATGTAGTGTGTCATGTTTCAATGTATCCGTCAGGGAGACAGTATTCTGGAGAGATCAGAGGAGAAACTTTTCTGCATCATTATGAAATTAATTTAATATGTGTGCAGTAATAAATGAGTGCCCTTTTTATACAATAAATTGTTGATCTTACATTTTATCTGGTCTGTAAACTTGGAAGGTTGCAATCTTTAATGAAAATCTCAACAATAGTATAGTCTTAGTAATTAACCAACTTAATGCACAAATTCTTCTTTTATAATAAGTTTATTATATGCTTCTACATGTTTCGAGTACTATGTGCTCATCATCAGGAGGTCAAAATTGTATTACACAGCATCTGGTATCAGGTGGCCGTCCCGTGCACGGAAGGGCCACCTACAGCTCTAATGATACCAGATGCTGTACAGTACACTTTTGACCTCCTGATGTTGAGCACATAGTGCTCGAAACATGTAGAGGCGTATAATAAACTTATTATAAAAGAAGAATTTGGGCATTAAGTTGGTTAATTACTAAGATTATACTGCATCAACATAAAAAAATAGTATATTGCAATTCGTGAAATCTCACCTCTAGTAAATTTGACCTAGAGGAATGGGAATTTATTATGCAGTATGTACTGTACCACTGACCTACATTTCATGTTACATAAGTTATCACTCTCAGTAGAAAATTTAGAATTTATACATACATCTCCTTATGTTACATTGTACACACTTATGTGTGTATCAGAAGTTGCATGTTTGTAAAGTGGTACATATATAAAAAAAAATTCAGGATTTTACATTAAATGGTTCCAAAATTGCTCCCACTTCAGAAGTATGGCTTTCATTGTCACATTTATAATTTTGTAGACTTAAAAAAGAAGTATGAAAGTATTTGTCTTTACTTGGCGTGGTGTTCGTACGAAGTTTGATTAAAATTGGTTGCTTAGTTCAGAAGTTACTAAAGTAAAGTTCACCCTAGAACATGCCATGAAGGCCCAGAGGGGGATTAGCGGTATAGCTCTACTTTTTCTTTAACCTCGGCGCTAGGTTGAGTGGGTGATCAACGCCATTCGCCGGCCATTTTACCCCCGGGAAAGACCCAGTACCCAATGTACAGGAGACTGGGTGGGTTCCAGGGCCGGTCTGGACAGGTGCGGAAAATCTCGTCTCCCACCGGGATTCGATCTCCGGACCGTCCAGCCCGTAGCTAGTTGCCATACCAACTATGCTATCCCGGCCCCAGGACATGCATATAGAATGTATGGCACCACAAGGACCCTTCCCTTGTGTTGTGTAAGAAAATTGAACAAATTTTGCCTGTTACACAGAATGTCTGGAGTGCTGTCATACCGCACAACGTAGTACTGCCCAACTGTTAACGTGCATAATATATTACCATCTGGAAAAGTATATATGTTTTCAGACACAACTGTATTTTATCATCATTTTCATTTTCATTCTTAGGCCTATTAAGGCCTGTTATAAACATTATAATACATAATTTTTCGACTATTTCAGGTGTCTTCTGAAACTTCCTTTTCCTCTTGCTTTATGTTTGAAGATTTTTATTAAATCATATAACAGCTCATCCTGAAAAGATGTTCTTTCTGGTTCTTCTGTAGTGTTTAATAAATTATCTTGTTTCTGGAACTTGTTGTTTCTTACATCCTATATCACAGTCCTCATGAAGAAGTAGGCAATTCCGCCATGCAGAGCCTGTCTAGTGGCTTAAAGGTAACAACTCTGCCACTGGACTGCCACATGCTAGCAAACTGTCGGTGGTACCTGTCATTATTTTCATGATATTAAAGGAAAAACACCAGAACAAAAGTATATTTCATAATTCTTAAAATAATAACATATTGGTGATAGATGAACATTTCATCTTACTGCTGCAGGTCGATGGCCATGGGGTGGAGACAGGCCCTGGATTGGATGAGGAGATGGAGAAAGTGTTTGCTATGGGAGAGGAGGATCGTTTTGGTGTGGCAAGGTTTGCAGCATCTCCCGACTCCAACACCAGCAAGCGCAGCTTCAATGAAAAAGACTACAGCCGTATGAAAAATTTGTATCTTTGTACTTCAAATAGGCTTAAAAAATACTCTACATGATGGAATGTTCAACATGTGTAATAACCACCTTTAACATCTGATTTAAAATAGATACAGGATTAAAATTAAAACATGGGAAGTAGTTATGTGAACTGGAAATTTGTATTCTAATTGGCAAAAATTGTGGGGAGAGAGTATGTCAGTATTGAGATTTTTCACACGTTTATTTATGTTTTGACAAAAATCAAGTAACCAAGCAACTCAACAACTTGTAAAATGAAAACCATGATAAACATCTGAGAGGAGAGTTAGTGTTGTGGACAAAATTTGAAGTGGGTACTTGTTTTCACATGTCCGACGTTTCACTCCCTGAGCCAAGTTGTTAGGTAAAAGAGAGTAAATATCTATGTCTTCTTTTGCTTGAAAGGGTGTATTTCAGATTGAAACGTTTGTTTTACATAATATTTTAAATTGAGATCCATGAGGAAATGATTTTTTGTCACTTATGTTTAAATTTGCCGAGAAATAAGCGGCCACAATAAAGAAGTTTTGTTTCAGTAGATTAATGATGACAAGATGGAGAGGTGCTGTTTATGAGCATCCAAAATTATACTCAGCTCAATGGCATGCCCATGTGTGCACGTGCATGTGCCTGTGTGTGTGTGTGTGTATGTGTGTGTGTGTGTGTGTGTGTGTGTGTGTGTGCATGTGTGCGCGTTCATTTGCGCGCGTGTGCGCTTGTGAGTGAGTGAGTGAGTGAGTGAGTGAGTGAGTGAGTGAGTGAGTGAGTGAGTGAGTGAGTGAGTGGGAGAGGGTGGAGGACGAGTGACTGTTTAGTACATGTTTTATTAGCTTTATTATGAGAAAAATCTTACAAGTGACAGGAAAGAAATTCTGCTTTTTTGCATTTCAGAATCAGAAATTTATAAGCATTCTGTTTGTTAGACATTTTGAAGTGATGTATTTGTTTCCTGATTTCCAAATCAATGCACTTGATTTATGGTCATCTTATATTTAGCAGTGTGGTGTGGTCAGTGTGTATCGTATTCACATGTTAGTGTACAGTGTCATTTCATTGTGTAGTACAGCAGAACCCTTTGAATTATCATTGTGCAACCTGAGCCTCTACTTATCAATTATTTGCCAGTGGAATCACTGTAGTTGAGGTTCAGATGTTCAGCATTGCGTATACTGTTCAGATTGACACTGACCATATTGATACAATGGTGCATTTATTAATTTGATGTGTATATCCATGGAATAGTAATGATGGTGCCAAGTTCTTCCACTAGTGTTCCTTGCATATACTGTGATTTAGGTAATTGAAAATTTTTGTTAACTTTTAAGGCATTTAGCCTTCAAAATTTTAAAGAACACTCAGTACTTTTAGAAAATTTAACAATAGCTGTTAATGAAATAAAAATAACATGCTTTTTGAGAAAAATACGCATTGTGTGTTGTATTGTTGCATATCAACAGACAGAAATGTAACTGGGCTTTAATTTTCACGTTTGAAAAGAACCACCGTTTTGTGGGCCATCTTGATACTCACAAAATTTGTTAGGATTTTTATTGTTGTTATCCCTCACTCCACCACTAGCAGCTGTGCAGCTTAGTGCCCAGAATTCTCATTTAAATATGTTATTTATTTATTTATGTTTAGATATCGTTAACTGAGAATTTGTGCCTGAAAGTGTGTTGTGTTCACAGTCCATCGCAAGAAGAGTTACCCTCACATGCACATGCCCCTTAAATCACTTTACTCAAGGAGCATAAGAAGGAAAGAAGTCACATCCCCACGTGAGTCAGAATCAGGCAGCATAGAAGGAGGAGCTTCCAGTGAGGTGAGTTCTGAAACTTTGTTTTTGTCGTCATTGTTGCACTTTGCAAGATTTTTTATTATCACAGCAGTGCTTCGGAATATTCAGATCTTCTGGGATATGAGACCATGTCATTGGGTGTGACAGTTGCTGATATTTTGAACCTCTGTATTGCCTTCATCTTCAGAGTAGAGCAGTCCCAAAGGCACTATGATCCTTTGATATGCTGGTAACTATTCACCAGTTGACAATGCACCACATACCACTCAACTTGAATTATTAGCACTATGTGCTTTGTTGCTGTTTACATTCTGAGACCTGAGTAGTACCTGGTATAATAATGCAGTGAGGTTATTTGCAAGAAAGAGGTCCATTCACCAGAAATTCCCTTTTTCAGTGGTTTACCTTAGTGTCATGATGGCCCATTCTTTCAAGTGGAAGTTTTTCATTATGATGGAAGGACCACTTTTCCCCAAAATGAAATTTAATATTCTGTTATTAAGGTCAGCACTTTCTTCTTCCCAAATATCCTACACAAAATGAAGGTGGTGATGAAGCTGAATTATTACAAATACTACAGACTGTTGTTGCCATGTATTTCATTTTAATTGTGCTTGAAAATTTTATTTTCAATTTTGGTATTATTGAACATCACATTGGATACATACGTATATGACTGTATTAATTTGTCATTAATATCAATATTATTTATCGTATTATGACTAGGCACAGTTTTTCCCGCAAGTAGTGATGCTCATCCCAACCAGTAATAGCATCCTGTAGATTGTACTAATGAATTGAAATGTTCTACACAGTGACTAATTTCAGGTTACAGAATTTGTATGGAATGTATTGATAAGGGATTTGAATGTGTAGATAGCCAGAACTACAATCTATAAAATTCTTAGCATGTTGAAAGTATGCCTTGAAATTTCAAATCCTGAGATTTTTTTTTAAAAAGAATTCACATTGCCTTCATGGTCATAATAAACCATTCACAGTCACTGTAAGTGATCTTTCCCTAAAGTTAATCATTATGTTTATGTTGTGTATTCTTTGTTGTGGTGTGAAACATCAAGTCAATGATAATTGATGCAGGTGCTTAGACTGTATGAAGATTAGTATGGAGTCAGAATAAAATCTGTTAGAAGAGGTTAGCTGATTTTCAGTAGAAACTTTATTCTTCGGAATAAGAACGTCTTGTACTTCCTTTGAGGTTGCTTTATCGCTGCTGACCCAAATTTTTTGTTTATCACATTACTTTTAGCCCTTGGAAGGGTCTAATACCCATGTGTATCTAAGGTGCACAATATCATCATTTATTCCAGGCAAATGAGTCCAGGAAACTGTCACAGACTGGAACTGACTCTGACACTGGCTGGAGCTCCCCACCAATGCCCCTTCATCCCACAATCAATGAAGACAACTCAACTAGGTATTAAAGGACTCAGTGTTGTTTGCTTGACAGAAATAGGGAGTTCAGCAAAGAAATTGCCATTGCTACCTCCAGAGCATATAATTTACATAAATTGTTATTACAGGAGTGTCATATCTGTAATTCATTAATTTGAATGTTATTCATTCCATAAAGTTTTAGTTCTTATATATTGTGATAGTGACAAAGAAAGCAACCATATCATGCATGACAGGTATGATGCTTTGTAGGTGTAAAAAATCTAAAATATTTATGGGCAGTTAAAGAGGAGTTGCATTCCCACCAGGAGCAGAGATTTGTCCCTGTACCGCAATGCACTCATCATTTTATGCCAAGATAAGAATATGTGGAGCTGTATCTCCACCTTACATATTTTGGCATAGTATGTTTCTGAATTAATTAAATATTTAATTAATCTTGTATTCATTCGTTCATTCAGTTTATTCATTCACTGACTCCCTCACTCATTCTCGCCCCTTTCACTCACTTCCTCATTTTGTCAGCCTTTCACTCCCTCATGCATCCACTTCATCACCTATTCACTCCTTCACACCCTTAGCCACTGACTCATGCACTCACTGTCTCACTTTCTGAACCATTTGCTCACTTGCTTGCTTACTCACCCATCCAGACCATGATATTATGCAATGTAGTTCATTCATGCATTCATTCATTCATTCACTTTATTTTCTGTATATCCATATACAGGTAAAGCACCAGGGATGTGGAAATTGTCAAAGTAGTTGTATAAATATCTGTTAAAAATGCAGATGTCAAATGTTTAAATATAATTATAATTATTAGTCTGGTGGTTAGGTACCAATGTTGCAGTTGAACCTGCTCTCTCCTTACATAGGATAGTGATGGAAGCGGCACTTTCCTTTGAAACATCTCCACTGCTCTATCAAACTATGATATTTCATCACAGATGAACATAGTGCTTTCCATTATGTGCTATAGGAGAAATGCAAGAAATTCTTTTGTTACAGTTGACAGATGGTGATACTGTTATTTTTAAGAAACACTACCTGCAGTTGTAAATAGTTGCAGAGGGCACATGTGAAGGACTTAACACAGTGAAATAAAAGTGTTATATTCCAGATGAAAATTGGGTAGAAAATGCAGTAAATATTGTAAAACTTAGTCTCCACCACAACTAGTAAAACTATTCTGCATATTCCCAGGTTAATACATTCTAGTGTTGCAACTCCTGAGGAAGAAGAAAGAGAGGAACCTCTTCTTAGCAGTGAGTCTGAACCTCAGGTGTCCGAGAGGACATTTGCACGCAGTGACAGTCCTGTGTTTGGTTCACCGTCTGATATATCTCGAAGAGTCCAGTTTCAGATTGGTATGGCTTCTGATGTGTCTTTGCAGATGTATGAGTTTTTATTATCTGTACTCTTATTATGTCCAGAAGATGAAGTACTGTAGTATTAAACCTACAAGTTTGCTTCCTTATCTTTTGGACAAAACTGTGGTATTTGTTAAAAGGTTTTCCTGGTAACTGGGTACAAATACTATTTTATGGTTGGTGAAAGTAAAAATACACATGAAATTATATGTAGAAACGTTGTTTGACACTCTTACACCAGCCGTGCTGAGGATTCAGGTCTTCGCAAATTTGATTTTATGTCACTGGGTGTGTGGTTCCCAATGTCTCGAAGGATAATAACACCTTCATCTGCAGGAAACGCCTTTGAATTTGAAGCTACCATGATCCTTTTAGAACATCAGGAGCCACATGCCCAAAGACACAGCACCACATTCCGGAAAAGCTGAATATTAATGAAGAGAAGTTTGGATTGAAATGTTAATAGAATTTTTCTTATTTATCCAGCTTACACAGTCACAATTTCTTTCAGTTTTAAAAATGTTAAATATTTTTATCGTACACAGTAAATAAGGAGAGAATATAATCATATATATATATATATATGAATATACACAAATTTTGGATGCGTATACCTATTTTGTTAATTGAGGCACACTTTGTTCCCGTTTGTACAAAGTTAAACCTTTTGTACAGTAGAGTTTCTGTGTAAAATTGTCATTTGATATTTTAACAGTTTTGTATATTGCAGTTGAGGGAACTGAATAGTGTGAATTACAAACAGGTGACCAAAGACCATCAACAGAAGGAGCTGTAGAGGGTGAGCAAGCAACAGCTGATGAAGAAGCAGAAAGAAAAGACTCTGTGACAGAAGAGCCTGTGAACATAGAGTCAGATGAAAAGAAGATGCAGAAGAGGAAACATTTGCGGCATAACCACCATCGCCGCAAGTACAGCCTTCAAGAGGACGGTGGATACAAGAGTCGTGTCAGAGCAGGTTCAGACTTTGCTGTACAAAGTAGCCGTCGGATTAGCATTCAGCCAGAGGAAATGTCCATGCTGCAGGAGCAGTATATTGATGATCTAACAAGTAATTTATTTCACTGCCTTTATGTAGATAGAATTGTAGTGAAATTTGCTCAACAGTGCCATAAAAAAAAAGTAATTAGAATTTCTTTTGTGCAGAATAAGAGACCTTAAAATACTATTTTTGTCTGGTATAGACATGAATATTTGTAATCCTCACCCAATATTGTGCAGGTAATAAAATTGAGAAGACTGAGATGGACTGGGCATGTGGCGCGTATGGGTGAGGAGAGGGGGGTGTATAGGGTCTTGCTGGGGAAACCGGAGAGAAGGAGACCACTGGGGAGACGTAGGCGTAGATGGGTGGATAATATTAGGATGAATCTCCAAGAGGTGGGATGTGGGTATATGGACTGGATTGGGCTGGCCCAGGATAGAGACAGGTGGCAGACGCCTGTGAGTGCGGTAATGAACCTTCGGGTTCCGTGAAATGCAGGGAATTTCTTGACTAGCTGCAAACCAGTTAGCTTCTCAAGAAGTAAGTAAGTATAGACATGAATATATTTCAATACTCTTCTATGTTGTGCTGCACTGGGAGCATCTCTTGTGCTCTTGTTAATAACTAATTTCATGTTCCTAGGTCATCGGTGTGATGATGCAAAAGGGTTTCGTCGTTACAAGATCCAGTCTAGGGATTCATTATCATCAGTGATTCATATTGGGAGGAAGGATGGAATGGAGTCCCTACAGAGAGTGCTGCCATTCCATAATTTCAAGAAAATGTTTGACCACAGTCCACATGAAGTGTTTGTACAGCTGGATGAATTGCATGTAGAGGGAGATGAAAGAGAGTGGAAGGAGACAGCTCGCTGGATCAAGTATGAAGAAGATGTGGAGGAAGGCGCAGACAGATGGGGTCGTCCCCATGTTGCTTCACTGAGCTTCCACTCTCTGCTTAATCTCCGTCGTTGTTTAGAGACAGGTAACATTTGTGACATAGAATTCTGGCAGACCTGGATTGAATCCATTGGAGGTCCATTGAATATGGGCCCAGTTTATTTTCTTTGAAGTTAGTTAGTTCCCCCCCCCCCCCCCCCCCCCCCTCAAAGAACAATTATTTTTTTATTTTTTATTGTTTTTTCTTTTTAAATAATTACATCTTCATATTTACTTTTTTTTTTTTTTTGATTTTTTTTTTCCCCCCCCCCCCCCCCCAGATGTAGAATGGAACATTATTTTTGAATGTCAGATTGAGCTTAGTAGATAAATTCCTACTGAAGTACAGTAATCTTCATTTTTGAGGTTGGACATCCCTTTTGTTCTTCCAGACAAATGGTTGCATAAGGAATCTCACTTTATTAAACGTTTAAAAAAACTTAGCTGTGTAAACTATTTCCTTACATAACCATTAATTGTTCATGTTGTGAACAAATGTGCATATTTTAAAAATTTATATTTGTTACTATCTACATGCAGTAAGTTTTTTAGTGTATAACAAATTCAAATTAGTCATTTTATTCAGAACCTCAGCCATCACCTACCATGTCAGGTGGTCTCCTTGTTTCATGTTAATATTTTTCTTTGTGCTGTATGTTCCTTTTAGTTGCTACTGTCCACTTTGCATTGATTGTTATTCAGAGTAATAAATAAATAAATAAATACATAATACATGAATAAACAAATTAAAGGTATGTGTGTAATGTGTGTGTATGTGTGTGTATACATATATATCTTCCTAGGCTATTATTCATATATGTGCGTATTGTGTTTGGTCACCACATTCAATTGCAACCGTTGAATTAATGGGAAATGTATTGTTGGGTAAAGGTAGAAGGTAAGGGTAAAGGTCACCCTATAACATGCCATGAAGGCCTAGAGGTGGAGCAGAAGTATAACTATACTCTTTCTTTAATCTCAGCGGTAAACGGGGGCGGATGATTAATGTCACCCCAACCCCAAGCCCTCCCCCGTCCTCTTTAGCCCTGGGAGAGCATGTCACTCATTGTACAGGAGTTGGGGTCGGCCTTGGTGCTGGTCTGGACAGGTGTGAAAAATCGAACCCGCTCCGGGATTCGATCCCTGGACCGTACAACCCATATAAACTCATTATTCTGACTATGCGATTCTGGTCCACTATTTATTTACACGTAACAGTAAATGTTCACTGAAAAAAATGACTCACAGGTGCAGAAGTCCTTTCATAAAATGACAAGTAATGAATATTTCTTAGTTTTAATTTTTTTTTTGCAGGGGGGGGGGGGGGGGGGGGTGGATTTTTAAAAAATTTTCCCTCCCCAAAGTTTAACATTTGGGCACAAAAAGGGAAAAGGGGGTGATTTTTTCCA
>Ga0131853_10016863_pt1 | contig 13316 bp, 10 predicted proteins | sample TergutLab28metaG_FD_92764 | JGI IMG/M metagenome (GOLD analysis project Ga0131853, IMG submission 92764) | Labiotermes labralis P1 segment gut microbial communities from Petit-Saut dam, French Guiana - Lab288 P1 (version 2) (version 2) | ecosystem: Host-associated > Arthropoda: Insects >...
AACGGATAGATGAGCGAGATGCGACCGTCTTTCGAGCCGTAGTACACCATGCGGCCGCGCAGTTGCGCGTGGAGTTCGGGATGATCGACGATCAAATGCGATCCCTTCGTTCCGCCAATGTATCTCCGCTCGATCGCGAGCGCGCGATTGACGCCGTCGATCCACGCGCCGCCTGCATTGACGACGATATCGGGCTCGACAGCAATGCGTTCCTGCGTCACGAGATCACGCAGCCATACAACGCGGTTCTCCACATGATCGACACTCACGTAGTTCGCTGCGGAAGAGTGCTCGCAGGCAGCGAGACCATCGGCGACGAGTTCGAAGTTCAACCGTTCGGCGTGAGTCACTTTGGCGTCGTAATACGTGGCAGTCGCCTTGATCGCAGGGTCAAGCAGCGGCAGGCTCTGCAGCGATTGCTTTCTAAGCGCGAAATGATGCCGCGGCATCGTACGGTCATGCCGGCCGAGAAAGTCATACATCGCCAGACCGATCTTCGAGATGACCGCGCCCCGATCGGCGAGCTTTGCCTTCATGCCGAAGAAGCGGCGCGCGGACGCGATCATGCCGCCGAAGTACGAGTGAATCGGCAATACGGTTTCGAGCGGCTGCACATAGTGCGGCGCGTTTTTCAGCAGCAGATTGCGCTCCAGCGTGGATTCGGCCACGAGGCGAAACTCGCCGGTTTCGAGGTACTTCACGCCACCGTGAATGAGCCGCGACGGCGCGCTGCTCGCGCCCGAAGCGAAATCCGTCTTGTCGATCAGCAGGCAGTCGACGCCTTGCAAACAGAGGTCGCGAAAGAGGCCCGCGCCGTTGATGCCGCCTCCAATAATCAACACGCTGACGTTTGGCTGTTGCTTCACGCGGTTGAGAAAGAATTCGCGGTTTCGTTCTGTCATCGATGTTCTCCGCCTTCAGTGTGCGATGGCTGCATGGTCGAGCGCAGGCCACAAAGGTTGCATGGCTGCCGCGAGCCGCGACCAGAGCGCATACGTCTCGTCGAATTGGCCATGTCGTTGGGTGTCCGGAACATACGTGCGCGCGACCCGGCACGCACGCGCGGACGCATCGGAAAGCGAGGCGAAAACGCCTACGCTGACACCGGCACAGAGCGCGGCACCAAGCGCGCTGGCCTCCGGACTCTCGGGGATATCGATTGCGAAGCCGAGTACATCGGCGAATAGCTGTGCAAGCAGGGGACTTGACGATCCTCCGCCAGTCAGCCCGGCACGACGCGCGGGAAACGCGCTCGTCAACGCTTCGACGTGCCAGCGGTGGTTGAACACCATGCCTTCGAGCACGGCACGCGCCAGGTGCGCCCGACGATGCCACGAGCGTATGCCGAAGAACGATGCGCTCGCCGGTTGCTCGAACGGCGAGCCGAACAGGAAGGGATGAAACATGACCGAACTCGGCTCCGTGAAGGCCGCTTGCACTTCGTCGCCGATCAGGTCGAACAACGAGCAGGCACGCCGCGAGGCTTCCTGCGTTTCGTGCTGAAAGAGTTCGCGCAACGCCCAGTCGACGTTGCTGGACGACGCGGGCGAAATGGACATGTTCATCCACTGGCCGGGGCGTGTGCCATTGCGGCATGACCAGCGTGGATCCAGTTGCGGTCGATCGGACAGGATTTCGTTGATGCTGAACGTGCCCGCCGTAATCGAAAGAACGCCCGGCTCGATGTTGCCCATGCCGAGGGCGCTCGACGTGACATCGTGCAGCCCGCAGGCGACGGGCGTGCCTTCCTTCAGACCGGTCTGCGCGGCGGCCTGCGCAGTGATCCGGCCGGCGGGCGCCGCCGAAGCAATGATCTCGGGCAGCGCATGAGCGATCGACGTCAGGCCGTAGAGCGCGAGGACATCGGCATTGTAAGTCTGGGTGTTGACGTCGGTGAAGGACGAACTCGCTTCGGTCGGATCGGTGGCCGCTACGCCGGTCAGGCATAGACGCAGCCAGTCCTTGCAAAAAAGCACGTGGCCGATCTTCGCAAAGCGCTGTGGCTCGTTGAGCTGAATCCACTTGAGCAAGCTCACGGCAGCGTAGGGATAGGGCTGCTGTCCAGTCAGCGCCAGCGCTTCTTCAAGCACGCCTGTATCACGCCAGCGTTCGGATACCTCGAATGCACGGCTGTCGAGCGACAGAATGCCTGGTCCGAGCGGCGCGCCGGCGCTGTCGACGAGGTAGAGCCCATCCCCGTGCCCGGTCACGCCCACGGCCGCAACCGAGTCTGCGGGAATCTTGCCCAACGCATCGCGGATGGCGCCGCAGGCTGCCGCCCAAACCTCTTGCATGTCCCGCTCCACGTGCCGCGCACGCGGTTGGCGCTGCTCGACGCGTCGGCTTCCTACCGCGACGGTGCGTCCGGATGTGTCAAAGACGACGGCCTTGGTGGCGGTCGAGCCGCTGTCGACGCCGAGTAGATAGCGTTCCATCGTGTCTCCATGCTGTTTTTGTGCGTTGCAGCAATTTCCTTCCGGCCCTTGAACAGGTGCAGACCATCCAGGGTTATCGCGGATGGCAGCCGAAGAAAGGAATGCTTACCTTGAAGTCACTGAAATAAATTTCAACGCACGAAAAAAATATCACTTTTCGTGTGTGCATGGAGACAACATGACGAAAATCGCCGGAAAGCGTGACGCCGAGGACAGTCTTGCGATACGCGCGGCCTGGCTGCACTACGCAGCCGGGCAGACTCAGGCCGATGTCGCGTCCCGACTCGGCGTGAGCAGCGTCAAGGCGCATCGGCTGATCACGCGCGCCAATCAAAGTGGCGCGATCAAGTTCACGATCGACGGCGATGTCGCCGAGTGCGTCGTGCTCGAAGCCGAACTGGCCCAGCGCTATGGTCTGAGCTATTGCGAAGTGGTGCCAGATCTGCACGAAGGCGATCTGCCGCTGCGTGCGCTGGGCGTCGCGGGGGCGTACTTCCTGCAACGCGAGATCGCGGCGCGCCAGGACGGTGTCATCGGCATCGGACACGGGCGCACGCTCGCCGCCGTCGTGGCGAACATTCCGCGCATGGACGCGGGCACGGTGCGCTTCGTATCGTTGCTCGGCGGCGTGACGCGCAAGTACACCGCGAATCCGTATGACGTCATCCACAAGCTCGCCGACCAGACGGGCGCGGTGTCGTACGTGCTGCCGCTGCCGTTTTTCGCCAATACCGCAGAGGACCGCGAGGTGCTGCTCTCGCAGCGCGGCGTGCGCGAAGTGTTCGATCTCGCGGCGCATGCGGATTTGATGGTCGTCGGCATCGGATCGGTAGACGCGGACGCGCAGCTCGTCGCGTCGCAGATGATCGAGCCGGCGGAAATCGAGGAAGTGCGCAGCAAGGGCGGCAAGGGCGAACTGCTCGGCCATTTTTTCAGCGATGCCGGCGAATCCGTCGAAACGTCGCTGGCGGCGCGCACGGTGGCTCCTCCGTTGGCCGATCTGACGAGCCGGCGCATCGTGGCCATTGCCGGAGGCACGTCGAAGATCGCGGCCATCCGCGCCGTCCTGAAGAGCGGACTCCTTAGCGGCCTGATCACCGACGAGGCCACGGCGCTCGCGCTGAATGGCGACCCCGTCGCGACGGAAGCGCCGTGATGGATAGCGTCATGGGCAAGGTCAAGGGCAACGCCGCGCGAGATCTCATCGTCGGCATCGACGCCGGCACCTCCGTCATCAAGGCCGTGGCCTTCGATTTGTCGGGACGCCAGATTGCCGTGGCCTCGCTGCCGAACCGCTATACGACCAGCGCAGATGGCGCAGCGACGCAGTCGCTAGCGCAAACCTGGGCCGATTGCGCGCAGACCTTGCGCGATCTCGGCGCGAAGGTCGAGGGCCTCGCGCAACGCACGCAGGCGTTGGCGGTCACGGGTCAGGGCGACGGCACGTGGCTCGTCGGTCCGGGCAACCAGCCCGCAAGCGACGCCTGGCTGTGGCTCGACGCGCGTGCCGCGAACACGGTGCGCGCCTTGCAGGAAGGCCCCGCGAGTCGGGCGCGCTTCGAAGCGACCGGCACAGGGCTCGCCGCATGCAGCCAGGGCGCGCAGATCGCCCATATGGCCGCGACGATGCCGGACGTGCTGGTGCGCGCCGAAGTCGCACTGCATTGCAAGGACTGGCTGTATCTGAATCTCACCGGCGTGCGCGCGACCGATCCTTCGGAGGCCAGCTTTACCTATGGCAACTTCCGCACGCGCCGCTACGACGACGCGGTCATCGACGCACTCGGCCTGAGCGCGCGGCGCGGCCTGCTGCCCGAGATCATCGACGGGACCGAACTCACGCATCCGCTCTCTGCGCAGGCGGCGGCCGAAACGGGCCTGCTGGCCGGCACGCCGGTGTGTCTCGGCTTCGTCGATATCGTGCTGACCGCGCTGGGTGCGGGCATTCACACCGAAGGCGCGGCGGGCGCGAGTTGCTCGATCGTCGGCTCGACGGGCATGCACATGCGTGCCATGCGCAACGAAAACGTGCATCTGAATGCGGAAGGCACGGGCTATGTGATCGCGCTGCCGTTGCCGGGCATGTCGGCACAGGTGCAGTCGAACATGGCGGCAACGCTGAACGTCGACTGGGTGCTCAATCTCGCGTGCGATCTGCTTACGCAGTTCGGCATGAGCCTTTCGCACAGCGACCGGATCAAATACATCGACGGCTGGCTGCAGGAGGGGCGGCCGGGCTCGCTGCTCTATCACCCCTATATCTCGGATGCGGGTGAACGCGGGCCGTTTGTCGAGCCCAACGCGCGTGCGGACTTCATTGGACTGACGAGCGAAAGCCGCTATCCGGACCTGTTCCGCGCCGTGGTCGAAGGGCTCGGGATGGCCGCACGCGACTGCTACACCTCGATGGGCATTCCAATGCCGGACGAACTTCGCCTGACCGGTGGCGCGACGCGCTCGCGCGCTTTGCGCGGCGTGCTCGGTGCCGTGGTCGGCGCACCCACGCGGATCTCCACACGCGAGGAAGCCGGGGCGGCCGGTGCAGCCATGATGGCTGCGGTCGCGCTCGGCGTGTACCCGGACATGAATGCGTGCATCGCCGAATGGGTGACGCCGCTGCTTGGACAACCGGAGTCGCCCGATCCGGAATTGATGCAGTTGTACGCACAACTTTTTCCTGCGTATCGCAAGGCACGCGAAGCGCTTGTGCCGACGTGGGCGGAAACGGCCCGATTGCTGAAATCCCGGCATCGGCCGGAGGCAGTTTCCGCAAGCCTCAACTAACGTCGAACATGGAACGTGAGATGAGCGAGAAGGACATGGTGGACCTGTGTGTCATCGGCGGCGGCATCAACGGCGCGGGTATCGCGCGCGATGCGGCGGGCCGCGGGCTGTCGGTGATTCTGTGCGAGAAGGACGATCTTGCGCAGGGCACGTCGTCGCGTTCCGGCAAGCTGGTTCATGGCGGGCTGCGTTATCTGGAGTATTACGAATTCCGGCTCGTGCGCGAGGCGCTGATCGAGCGCGAAGTGCTGCTCAACGCCGCGCCGCACATCATCTGGCCGCTGCGTTTCGTGTTGCCGCATAGTCCCGGCGATCGTCCCGCCTGGCTCGTGCGCACGGGCCTCTTCCTGTACGACCATCTTGGCGGCCGCAAGAAGCTGCCGGGCACGCGCTCGCTCGATCTGTGGCGCAATCCCGAAGGCGCGCCGATCAAGGACGAGTACCGCAAAGGCTTTGAATATTCCGACTGCTGGGTCGACGACGCGCGCCTCGTGGTGCTCAACGCCGTGGACGCCGCCCGGCGCGGCGCCGAAGTGCTCACACGCACCGCGTTTGTTTCGGCTCGACGCGAAGGCGGGGCGTGGCGCGTGGAGCTGCGCGACGCGCGCAACGGTTCGACGCGGGTGGTGAGCGCGCGGGCGCTGGTCAACGCGGCCGGACCCTGGGTGTCCGAAGTGATCGGGCGCGCGGGTGCACAGTCGACGCGCAAGGTGCGGCTCGTCAAAGGCAGCCATCTCGTCACGCCGAAGTTCTGGGAAGGTCCGCATTCCTACCTCGTGCAGAACCACGACAAGCGCGTGATCTTCATCAACGCGTACGAAGGCGACAAGGCGCTCATCGGGACGACCGACGTCGCCTGGGACGGCGCCCCGGAAACGGTGGCGATCTCGAACGACGAAATCGACTATCTGCTCTCCGCGGTGAACCGCTATTTCAAGCATCCGTTGCGCAGGCAGGACATCGTGGAGACGTTCTCGGGCGTGCGCCCGCTCTACGACGACGGCAAGGGCAATCCATCGGCGGTAACCCGTGATTATGTGTTCGACCTCGACGTGACCGGCGGCGCGCCGCTCCTGAACGTCTTCGGCGGCAAGATCACCACCTTCCGCAAGCTCGCCGAGCACGCCCTGCAAAAGCTGCAGCCGACCTTCCCGAAGATGGGCGCGGACTGGACCGCAGCCGCGACGCTGCCGGGTGGCGACATCGAAGGCGCCGACGTGCCGCGTTTCATGGCGAAACTGCAGGCGCAGTACGAATGGCTGCCGCGCGACCTGTTGCGCTATTACGCGCAGACGCACGGTACGCTGACGGCCCGGGTGATCAACGGCGCGACCTCGCTTGCCGGTTTGGGCCAGCAATTCGGGCCGAGCTTCTATGAGGCGGAGGCACGTTATTTGATGGCTAACGAATGGGCTGAGTCGGCCGACGACATGCTCACGCGGCGTACCAAGCACGGTTTGCACATGAGCGCCGTGCAAAAGGCCGCCTTCGGAGCCTGGCTCGACGGGCTCGTCAGGAAATCCGCGTAAGCGAGGCCAGGCCGCGCCGCAACCCATACGACACGAGACGAACATGGCATTCACGCTTGCACTGAACACGAATCCGCTGGTGAACCGCTTTGCCGAGCCGGCCGACCTGATCGATGCCATTGCGCACGACATGAAGATCCGTGACGTGCAGTTGACTCACGAGTTCATCAATCCGTCGTGGCCGGCAGCAACGACACGCAGGCTGACGCGCGAGATGCGCGCGGCGATGACGCGAACCGGCGTGCGCATCACGTCCGGCATGACGGGGCCCTACGGGCGGCTGAACCACTTCGGTCATCCGGATGCCGATGTACGCCGCTACTACGTCGACTGGTTCAAGACCTTCGCGGATATCACCGCCGACCTGGGCGGCGATTCGATCGGTACGCAGTTCGCCATCTTCACCTACAAGGACTTCGACGACCGGGCACGCCGCGATGCGTTGATTCAAACCGCGATCGATTGCTGGGCCGAAGTCGCCGGGCATGCGAAGGCGGCGGGTCTGAAATACGTGTTCTGGGAACCCATGTCGATCGGCCGCGAGTTCGGCGAGACCATCGCCGCATGCATGGCGCTGCAAGACAAGCTGATTGCCGCAAACATGGCGATTCCCATGTGGATGATGGCCGATATCGACCACGGTGACGTCACCAGTCCCAATCCCGACGACTTCGACCCCTATGCGTGGGCGCGCGCCGTGCCGAAGGTGTCGCCGATCATTCACATCAAGCAGTCGCTGATGGACAAGGGTGGTCATCGTCCTTTCACCGCCGAGTTCAATGCGCGCGGCCGCATTCAGCCCGAACCGCTGATCAAGGCGCTGCACGAAGGCGGCGGACGCGACAACGAGATTTGCCTCGAGCTGTCGTTCAAGGAGCGCGAGCCGACCGACCGGCAAGTCGTCGAGCAGATCGCCGAATCCGTGGCGTTCTGGGCTCCGCATTTCGATTCCGGCGTTGCCGATCTGAATATCTGAGGAGATCCGACGATGCACGGCACGAGGACACAGAAACTGATCAACGACGGCGACGCCGCCGTCGACGAGATGCTGGAAGGCATCATGGCCGCCCACGGCGACCTGCTCACGCGCAACGACAGTGCGCCGCGCGCGATCGTCGCGCGCAACGGGCCGCGCGCCGGCAAGGTGGCGCTCGTCATCGGCGGCGGGTCGGGCCATGAGCCGACGTTTCTGGGTTTCGTCGGCAAGGGGCTGGCCGATGCAGCGGTGATCGGCAACGTCTTCGCTTCGCCGCCGCCGCAACCGGCCGTGGATGCCGCGCTCGCCGCGCATGGCGGCGCGGGCGTGCTGTTCATGTACGGCAACTATGCCGGCGACGTGATGAATTTCGACATGGCCACCGAGATGCTCGAACTCGAGGGCGTCGACGCGCGCACGGTGCTGACGACCGACGACATCGCCTCCGCGCCGCGCGAGAAGCGCGAAACGCGCCGCGGCGTGGCGGGCAACGTGTTCATCTTCAAGGCAGCGGGCGCCGCAGCCGATCTGATGATGCCGCTCGACGAGGTGGAGCGCGTGGCGCGTCATGCCAACGCGCGTACCTACACACTCGGAGTGGCGCTCGCGCCGTGCTCGCTGCCGCAAACGCGACGTCCGAACTTCGAGATCGCGCCCGGTGAAATGGAAATCGGCATGGGCATTCACGGCGAGCCGGGCATGCGCCGCGAGGCGCTGCGCACGGCCGACGCCATCACCGACGAAATCATGGATGCGATCCTCGCCGAGATGGACGCCGCAAAGGGCGATCGCGTTGCCGTGCTCGTGAACTCGCTCGGCTCCACGCCGCTCATGGAGCTGTACATCCTCAACCGCCGCGTTGCGCAGCGGCTGAAAGAAGCGGGGCTCGTGGTGCATCGCACGCTGGTTGGGCCGCTTTGCACGTCGCTCGAGATGGCGGGCGCGTCGATCACGGTGATGCATCTGGACGATGAACTTCAGCGTCTCATCGATCACCCGTGCGAATGCGCGATGTTTCAGCAGAGGGCAGCATGACGCCCACGCTCACGACTGCCGATATGGCACGCCTCTTCCGCGAACTCGCGGACGCCATCGCAAAGGCGCGCGACGAGCTTTGCCGCCTGGATGGCGAGATCGGCGACGCGGATCACGGTATCGCGATGGAGCAGGGCTTTAGCGCCGCCTCGAAAGCGATTGAGGTGCTGCCTGCGGAAGCCACCCTCGCGGATCAGTTGAACGCGGCGGCCAAGGGTTTCCTGAACGCGGTTGGCGCGTCGTCGGGACCGCTCTACGCCACTGCTTTCATGCGCGCGGCGAAGGTTGCCGGTGCACGCCAGGCACTACCGCTGAGCGAGGCGCCGGGCCTGATCGTTGCGATGGCCGAAGGCATCCACTCGCGCGGACGGGCCGAAGTCGGCGAAAAGACCATGGCCGATGTCTGGACGCCCGCGGCGGCGGCAATCGAACAAGGCATGGAGGAGGGCTTGCCGGTGCGCGAGATCATGACGCGCGCAGGCGAGGCGGCAACGGCGGGCGCCGAGTCGACGATCGCGATGGTCGCGACCAAGGGTCGGTCGTCGCGTCTCGGTGAACGCAGCATCGGACACATGGACCCGGGTGCAGCGTCGGCCGCGATGGTGGTCAATGTGATCGTAGAAAACTGGAGGAGACATGGCACAGATTAATTGGGCAGACGGCCGGCAAAGCCGTCGTTCCGACGCACAGGAGGTGAGCCAATGAGCGCCATTGCTCCATCGACGAAAGGTCATTCCGGGCACAAGGCTCGCCTCGTGATCGAAGTGGTGTTGCTGGTGATTCTGCTGGTTGCGATGGCGATGAGCACGAAGGTCGTGAAGATCGGCTCCAGCGCGGACTCGCAGACCCAGGAATTCGAGCCGGCCGCCTACGGCAAGAAGCAATTCCCGAAAACCCAGGCAGCCATCGAAAAGCGTGCGGTCGATGCCGCGACGCTGGCGGCTGCCATCGCCAAGGATCAGGACGCGGCGGGCAAGCAGTACGGCGTGGCTGGTGGCGGCGTGGGTCCCGAGATGTCGGTGAAGTTCACTGGCGTAGCGGGCAAGGAAGATGCGGGCGTGTACGAAGTGAAGGTGCCCGGCTTGCCTGACTCGCTTGTCGTGCGTGTGCAAACGGGGCCGGCGATCAACGGCACGGATCTGCGCGACGCCACCGGCGACATCAGCTTCGGGCAGTTCACCAACCAGATCGACTATCAGAACGCCGGCTACGCGATCAATGCGGAAATGAAGAAGAAGGTCCTGTCGAAAATCGATACGACCAAACTGACCGGCAAGACCGTCTCGGTCGTCGGCGTGTTCCAGCTGATCAATCCGAACGGCTGGCTCGTCACTCCTGTGAAGCTGGACGTCAAATGAGTACCGCGACCCCAATCACGACACCTGCCGCAACGAAGGACGGCGTCTTGCTCTCCGCGCGCAACATCGTCAAGTCATACGGCGGCGTGCATGCCCTGAAGGGCGTGAACTTCGAGATCCATCGCGGCAAGGTCACGACGTTGTTCGGCGAGAACGGCGCAGGCAAGTCGACTTTGATGAAGATTCTCTCCGGCGTGGAAAAGCCCACGTCGGGTGAGATCGAACTCGACGGCGAGCGCGTCGCTTTTGCCTCGTCGAGCGATGCGCGCGATCACGGTATCTCGATCATTCACCAGGAGTTGAGCCTCGCGCCCAATCTGAGCGTGCGCGACAACATCTTCATGGGCCGCGAGTTGCGCACGCCGACCGGCGTGGACTTCGCCGAGGAGGCGCGCCAGACGCAGGCGCTGATGGTCGACCTCGAAGAAGAGATCGACCCGCTGACGCTGGTCCACGACCTGCGCCTCGGCCAGCAGCAGGTGGTCGAGATCGCGCGTGCGCTCTCGGTCGATTCGCGCATCCTCATCATGGACGAGCCGACTTCCGCGCTGAGCGCCTCCGAGGTCGAGGTGCTCTTCAAGGTGATTCGCGATCTGACGAGCCGCGGCGTGTCGATCGTGTACATCTCGCATCATCTCGAAGAGGCATTGCAGGTCACGGACTACGCCGTGGTCCTGCGCGACGGCAGGATCACCGCAACGGCGCAGAGGAAGGACATCGACCTCGGCTGGATCGTGCGCAACATGGTCGGCGAGAATTTCGATCTCGGCTCGCCGCCGACGGGCTACGCGTTCGGCGACGTCGCGCTCGACATCGACGACATCAGCGTTGCCGACGAATCGGGCACGGGCACCTCGGTGGTCGATCATCTGTCGCTCAAGGTGCGCGCAGGCGAGATCGTCTGCATCTACGGATTGATGGGCGCTGGCCGCACGGAACTGCTCGAAGCGGTGGCCGGCCGCACGCACCTTCCCGTCACGGGCGGCAAGGTGCTGCTCGAAGGCGAGAACATGGCGTCGCTGAGCATCGCCGAGCGGATCGCGAAGGGCCTCGTGCTGGTGCCGGAGGACCGGCAGCGCGATGGCCTCGTGCCGACCATGAGCGTGGGCTCGAACATGTCGCTCGCGAGCATCCGCTCCTTCGTGAAGGGCTTCTTGATGTCGCCCGGCGCCGAGCGCGAACTCGTGGGCGAATCGATCCGCAACGTGCACGTCAAGACCTCGGGAGCGGGTGCATCGATCCGCTCGCTCTCGGGCGGCAATCAGCAAAAGGTAGTGATCGGCAAGATGCTGGCGACCGGGCCGAAAGTCATCCTGCTCGACGAACCCAGCCGCGGTATCGACATCGGCGCGAAAGCGGAGGTGTTTCGCCTGCTCGCGGAAAACGCGAAGCAAGGTTTGGCCGTGGTCTATTCGACTTCGGAAGTCGGGGAGTGTCTGAGCGTCGCGCATCGCATCGTCGTGATGCGGCGCGGCAAGATATCCGCCGAATTCGGACCGGATGCCAACAAGGACGACATCATGGCCGCCTCGGGCGAAGCCGTTGTTGTCTGATCGAAGCAATGCCAGGAGACATTCAACATGAACCATGCCGCCAAAACACCGAGATCCAGTCGCTTCGGCGGAGAAGGGCTTGACTTCGGCAAGATCCTGCTCGAAGGACGTGCGTTTTTCGCGCTGATCGCCATCGTCATTATCTTTTCCTTTCTGTCACCCAATTATTTCGCACTAGAAAATTTCCTGACGATGGCCTCGCACGTGGCCATTTACGGAATTCTTGCGATCGGCATGCTGCTCGTGATCATCAACGGGGGGATCGACCTCTCGGTTGGCTCCACGCTCGGACTCTCCGGTGTCGTCGCGGGATTCTTCATGCAGGGCGTGACGCTGAACATGCTCGGCGTCGTGGTGTATCCGCCGGTGTGGGTGGTGGTCGTGCTGTGCTGCGCGCTCGGCGCGCTCATTGGCCTCGTCAACGGGATTCTCATCGCGCGCTTCCGGGTGCCGGCCTTCGTCGCCACGCTCGGCGTCATGTATGTCGTGCGCGGGTTCGCGCTGCTGATGACCAACGGTCTCACCTACAACAACCTGGGTGGACAGGCCGACCTTGGCAATACCGGTTTCGACTGGCTTGGCTTCGACCGGCTGTTCAACGTGCCGGTGGGCGTGCTGATTCTGGTTGTGATCGCGGTTCTTTGCAGCCTCGTGCTCAATCGCTCGGCATTCGGCCGCTGGCTCTACGCATCGGGCGGCAATGCCCGCGCGGCGGAACTCTCCGGCGTGCCGGTAAAACACGTGCAGATCAGCGTGTACATGCTTTCCGGCATCTGCGCCGCGATCGCCGGGCTGATTCTGTCCTCCCAGCTCACCTCCGCCGGTCCGACGGCTGGCACGAGCTACGAGCTGACGGCCATCGCGGCCGTGGTGATCGGAGGCGCGTCGCTGATGGGCGGCACCGGCAATATCCGCGGCACGCTGCTCGGCGCATTCGTGATCGGCTTTCTGTCCGACGGTCTCGTGATCATCGGCATCTCGTCTTACTGGCAAACCGTATTCACCGGCGCGGTCATCGTCCTCGCGGTGTTGCTGAACGCCATTCAATATCGCCGCCGCGTCAAGCGTCCCGCGCCGACCGGTGGACAACTGGCTTCTTCGCAAGGCGGCGGCAAGGCATGAGCAGTACGGCCGGCAAGCGAGAAGTGAATTGAAGCTTTACACCATCATCCACCGAGGAGGAGACATCTCATGACCTTCAAGACAAAGACCACCATCCTTGCAGCCTTAGTCCTGGCCGCGCCCTTGTTCGCCGGACAGGCTCATGCAGCCGGCGGCCTCATCAGCATCATCGTCAACGATCCTGCGAACCCGTACTGGCTCGCCGAAGGCAACATCGCTTCTGCCGAAGCCAAAAAACTCGGCTACACCGCCAACGTATCCGCATCGAAGGGCGACACGAATACCGAGAGTCAGCAGATCGACACTGCCATCACCAACAAATCGGTCGCGATCATTCTCGACCCGGCCAACGCGAGCGGTTCCGTCGGCGCTGTGAAGAAGGCGATCGCCGCGAAGATTCCGGTGTTCCTCGTCAATGCGGAAATCAATCAGCCGGGCCTCGCGAAGGCGCAGCTGGTGTCGAACAACGCTCAAGGCGCCGCTCTGGGTGCTCAGCAATGGGTCAAGGACGTTGGCTCGAAAGG
>Ga0131853_10016865_pt1 | contig 13315 bp, 11 predicted proteins | sample TergutLab28metaG_FD_92764 | JGI IMG/M metagenome (GOLD analysis project Ga0131853, IMG submission 92764) | Labiotermes labralis P1 segment gut microbial communities from Petit-Saut dam, French Guiana - Lab288 P1 (version 2) (version 2) | ecosystem: Host-associated > Arthropoda: Insects >...
CACAGCCGTTAATCTCTGTTTTCTAGACCTGGAGCCGCTACTTTTTTCATTCAAGTAGCTCCTCAATTGACCTCACGAGGCTCACGAGGCTGAGTGGACCCCGTTCCAGACCCACTACTACTTGGAAAATCTAGTAGCGCCGGGGATCGAACCCGGGAACCTCTGTATCTGTAGCCAGAAACTCTGACCACTAGACCACAGAGGCGGTCAGAGACATAAATGAGTACTCAATTAATGAATTTAGAACTAACCTAAGTTATGAAACATGGGACTGTGTTTTTGGTCTCAAAAACAACCCTGATGTTGACACCCTGTTTAACTCTTTCTTAAACAAATACTTAAGAATATTTCGTAATCACTTCCCCCAACGTAAGTTTACAAACAGACATAATCACACTCCCTGGATGACACTTGGCATTAGGACTTCTTGCAAACGTAAAAGACTACTTTACTTATACACCAGAAGTAGTAATGATACTTCCTTCAATAAACATTATAAGCAGTAATGTAAAATTTTAGCTAATGTTATAAAAGAAGCAAAAAAATATACTTGTAACAACCAAATTAATAAATCAACCAACAAAATTAAAACAACTTCGAACATCATAAAAAAGGAAACTAATAGACACAACACATTAAAAAATGTAACCAACTCTAATAATTCCCCTCAGGCCTTTAACAACTATTTCTTAACAGTAAGCGAAAATATTATTAAGAACATCGAATCCAATGGGAAAAACCATGCAATTAAAAACGTTTCTAATTGCTACATATCGAATCAGCCACATAGAGCCGTTTCTAACTTAAACTTTAAAAACACATCAGCAAAGGAAATCGAAAACATTATTAGATCCCTCAAGGCTAAAGAACCCCATGGTTATGATGAAATTACCACCAAAATTTTAAAAATTAGTGCCCTTTTATTAGTTTTCCTTTATCATATATTTTTAATAAAGCTATGATAACTGGAATTTTCCCCTCAAGATTAAAATACGCTCTTATTAAACCAATTTTTGAAAATGGAGACAAGAAAAAAATAGCAAACTATAGACCAATTTCTTTGTTGCCTTCATTCTCAAAGATTTTATAAAAAATAATGTACAGCAGACCTATGAATTATGTGTTAACTAATAATATTTTAGCCCAGGAGCAATAAGGTTTTTGACCATCTTCAACTGAACTAGCTTTGTTTAACTTTATTAATAACATACTAAATGAATTTCAAAAGCAAAATATTGTAGGAGGCATTTTCATTGACTTACAAAACGCCTTCGACTGGGTATACCATGATATATTACTGAATAAATTAAACTCTTATGGAGTAACAGGAGGATTTTTCAAATTAATAAAAACCTTCCTACAGAATAGATACCAGAGGGTTGTTTTAAACAACAGCTACGCAAATTCGGTTTCAGAATGGGGCAAAACAACCCATGGTGTCCCCCAGGGATCGATACTGGGCCCCTTACTTTTCCTCCTGTACATAAATGACCTGCCCTCCCTAACAGATAACAATAACAAAATTGTCTTATTTGCAGATGATACAAGCTTGATCATCTCAAACCCGGATCCAATAAATTTCAGAAATGATGCTAATAAAATCCTCCGACATATACAAAAATGGTTCGATACTAATTTGGTATCATTAAATTGGGAAAAGACTCACTTCATGTATTTTTTGACAAAAAATAATTCTTTTAATGACTTTGACATAATGTATAAAGACAAGAAAGTAACTACTGTTGTCACTATAAAGTTTCTAGGACTAACTTTGGATAACTCGCCGACATGGAAAAAACATATTGAAGCTATTATACCCGAATTATGCACCACCACTTTTGCTATGAGAGTATTAAAACCTCTTTTGTCTATTTTTGCGTTGAAATTAATATACTACTCATACTTCAATTCAATTCTATCGTATGGAATAATATTCTGGGGTAATACCCCTCACAGCAATGTAATTTTTAAAATGCAAAAGAAAGCTGTGAGAATTATGATTGGAATAAGAAACAGAGACTCCTGTAGATAGCACTTTAGAAGACTGAAGATACTGCCAGTACAATCTCAATACTTGTTGCCACTTCTGCTATTTGTAGCTGAAAATACTGAATATTTCACACTAAACTCCGAAATTCATAGTTTTAACACTAAAAACAAATGTAATTTACACTTACCACCTACAAAATTGACAATATTCCAGAGAGGACCTTATTACTCTGGAATTAAAGCCTTCAATAACTTACCCACTTATATAAAAAAACTTTCTCCAAACTAAAAAAAAACAATTTAAAGAAGCTTTGAAAGAATTTTTACACTTTCACTCATTCTGTAGCTTAAATGACTATTACAACTACAATAAATGTTAAAAGACTGGAAACCTACAGCTCCCTTTATTGACTTTGTTCATACTTATTTATTATGTTTGAATGGTATTAATTTTAAAGGTATCATGTATATGCATTATACTTATTCAGAACTTGTAACACACTTTAAATGTAAATATTCTGACTGTTTATTCGTTATTTTTGCCTTACCTTATTTCTTGTAAATTTATACTTTTTTTGTTTGTTTTCTGTATTATTTTATGCTATGCAACTTTTGACATGTTCTATATCCTGTTGGATGATGACCCCATGCTGTATGGATCAACTGAACAATAAAATAAAACAATACAAAACAAAATTGAGAGAGCCCTCCAGCTGTCGTAATGAAGAAACATTAGCCAAGCTTACTATGAAGAGTCAGCATACGTCATTTGCGCTGCTCCACTTGTCATATGTGGAGGATTGCAGCCTGACTGACACAATTCGTTACTTTATATTTTGTAAGTGTTTTGGAATATGACAATATATGGTCAGATACGTAAACTAAATTGCTGACAACGTACTTTCCTCTCTATAAAACTCACTTTTTTTATAGTTACGGAAGAACTTCGTTTGCAGAATCTTTCAGAACGTTATTTGACACTCGACACTGTACCAGCGAAGCAAGTACCTACGACGACGGCAGATTTACGAGTACACAGTTTTGTTACTCAACGATTGTTAAAATTAAATAAGAGACACCGAGAATGAAATTCGGCATACTGCTGTTACAAGGTAAGCTTTAACAGTTGCGTTGTAAAGAACGTTGACTTTATTACAAAATCTAGTCGAGTCTAAATTCAGTTTGAAATTCTAAATTGCATACCCTTTGGACTATAAGGAGAGGCAAGAACGTTAACTTGAACACCTTTAGTACAAGCATTTCTCTGTAACTAACTTGTGTAGAATTGTAGAATAGTATAGAGCTTTAGAATATAGACTTAGTCAAAGATGTCTTTGCTATTGCTTATCACTGAAAACCCGTAGTAACTCCTCGGACGTTTTGCCTAGAAATAGGCTGGTGGCAGCATTTAAACCTACCCTAGATTTAATTCTAGACACAGAGGACTTAGTGCCTCAACCCACTCGTGAATACCCGGGCACAGTTTGGTGGAAGTCAAGCTCCTAACACTGGGTTCACAACACTATCATTAGATAGTTCATCTTCACATCTTCTAAGCCCTAAAGAAGTGAAGGTAAATAAAAATGACTATGTTCTTTATATGAAATCTTCTCCATTCATTATACCTAAAAGAATTCTTGACCTATTTCTCCTAAAGCCCTTGATGTATTTTATGCCTAATAGTTTGCATGTGTGCGCGTACGCACACAAACACACACACGCTCCCGCCCTCACAATTACACATGTCTTGGGAATATGCTGAATCACAACAATGAAAGTGTTACATTTTATCAGACTACATTGTTCAGTGACTGCCTAACAACACTAATCAGTTATATGCACCCTCAACACTGCACATGGCTGACGTGTAGCCAGAAGACCCTTTAGCATGAATGCCATATTACACAATTCACAGATATAAGACTTCTAACCACTATGTATGCGTTGATGTGTTACAAGGTGATTCCGTTGACTGAATGCCCTTTTACACACTTCACACGTATAAGGGCGCTCACCACTATGTATGCGTTGATGTGTTGTCAGACTGCTATTTTGACTGAATGCTTTATTACACATATCACACGTATAAGGACGCTCACCACTATGTATGCGTTGATGTGTTATCAGACTGCTCTTATGACTGAATGCCTTATTACACACATCACACGTATAAGGGCGCTCACCACTATGTATGCGATGATGTGTTATCAGACTGCTCTTATGATTGAATGCCTTATTACACACATCACATGTATAAGGACCCTCCCCAATATGTATGAATTGATGTGTTGTCAGACTGTTCTTACGACTGAATGCCTTATTACACACATCACATGTAAAAGGGCGCTCACCAGTATGTATGCGTTGATGTATTATCAGACCACTCTTTTGACTGAATGCTCTATTACACACATCACACGTATACGAGCGCTCACCACTATGTATGCGTTGATGTGTTAACAGCTTACTTTCTTGGTTGTATGCCTTATAACATACATCACATGTATAACGGCTCTCACCACTATGTTTGCGTTGATGTTTTGTCAGACTGCTCATATGACTGAATGCCTTATCACACGCATCACACGTATAAGGGCGCTCACCCGTATGTACGCGTTGATGTGTTATCAGAGTACTATGTTGACTGTATGCCTTTTTACACACATCACACTTATAAGGACGCTCACCAGTATGTATACGTTGATGTGTTATGAGGTTGCTCTTAAGACTGAATGCCTTATTACACACATTACACGTATAAGGGCGCTCACCTGTATGTATGCGTTGATGTCTCATCAGGTTACCCTGTTGACTGTATACCTTTTTACACACATCACACGTATAAGGGCGCTCACCACTATGTATGTTTTGATGTGTTAACTGACTGCTCTTATGTCTGAATGCCTTATTACACACATCACACGTATAAGGGCGCTCACCCGTATGTATGCGTTGATGTGTTATCAGATTTCCCTGTTGAATGAACATCTTATTACACAATTCACATGAATATGTACGCTTACCCCTACGTATATCACACGTATAGCTGCATTCATCGTTGCGTACGTTCAGTTGTTCATTCACCGTGCCCTGGTAAAAACACAAAGTTTAAACATTAGGATATATTCTCAAAGAAGGAACAATTATTTTTAAACAAAAGTATACTTTAAATAAGAAATCAATTACATTTGAAGAAGTGAGTTAAATACAACAGTGTATTAGAAGACAATTTTTTTATGATCTCTTCTTTAAAAACAAAACACCAGCTTTTACATTTATGTCCACTTATTGTAAAGTGCTATAAGAAATGCATTCTGGAAAATTCATTCAACAATTAGTGAAAGTTAATGGTTCTGAAAATTCTGAGCACAGCATTTAATAAACATTCACCAAAATAGACTGCCTGTTGATTTCACAGATTCTTGTGAATGGATTAATTACATGTAAACACTACAGCTGGGGTCCACAAATTTTCCATATTCCTTCAGGTCATTTAAAAAACTAGGTGTCAGACGATTGGCATAAAGGAAGTTCACAACCTGAAATTTAGGCACTGGCTGGGTGTTGTAGCACACTTGATTTGAAAATACCTTCAGTATGTCTGTCACTTCACCCAGACACGAAACTGAATTTCATTGCTACAGAAACTTGAAATGCAGAATCCATATGAATTTTGGAGGCTGTACACATTGAAATTTTAAAATGTTATTAAGAAAAAAAAATTAAACAGGACATTCTAAGTGTGTCAAAATCTGTTGCATGATATCTAAAGTATGTGCATATTAAAGCCTGCCTAGCATCAGGATATATACACCCAGAGTCTGCAGGCAGGTCAAGATGATGTTCATACGTGCAACTGGAAAATTCAACTACACTCATGCAAAGGGGCTATTGTCCCTTTATTCTTGGTCCTCCGTGTAAAAAATGATGCAAAAATTTAAGACCAGGAACGTCAGGGTTGAAACATTGCGGAATGTCCACTACGTCTATTGCAATCTGCCTAAAAAACCAGGGAAGTCCAAATAAACCACAAGCGCCAGGTGTTTACGCATATATAGGAAGCAGTGGAAAACAGAAAGTTACACTTGAGCTTTCCTAGATACAGAGGAAGCTTCTGATAGCACCTTACATGATATAACACATGTATACCAAATGACATGGGCTTGGAGACACATTACAGCGATGGTTCGTCTCCATGCTGGGTGGCAGAAAAATTCCAACAATCATACGAGAAACACTGGAGGGATCTGTAGCCCAGTGCTGAACACAGAGGGGCACTTTACCCCATAGTTGTGAAGCCTGGTTAAAGAAAAACTCATAGAGGCACTCAATGGGCATCACTGTTATACTCTGGGGTATGTACCAACCTCATCACTGGAAAATTCCCAAATATTGTCTCACAGCTTCTTCAGGAAGCTTTTAGTGGGGAACAACAGTGGAGTGGTAAAACTCAGATATCAATCTAACCACAAAAGTTTCAGCACTTGGATCAATATCTTAGTAAACAGGTCACTTCCATTAATGGCTATGACTTGCAATAAGTCTTTTCGCTCCAGGATTGTAATCCAAATTTTAGATATATGGCACCCAAAATATAACACAAAGCAGGAAACAGTTAAGCGTAATTTCACAATTTAATTTTTGGGGTAATAAATAGCCCAAAACTTGAACTGCCACCAACTAACACACACCCCAAACCCTTACCTCTTGTTCAGTCTTGATTGTTCGAAATATTATAGCTTCTGGAGTTTCATCCTTTATATCTATGGCCTCTTCAACTTTAATAATGACTTCTTCCTTTATGTCTAAGACTTCTTCAACTTTAGTACTGAATATTTCGGTTTCGCCAACATCACACTCTACACCTGCCTCATTACAGGAACCAGTTTCACCTTCCACAAAACCCACAAAGTTCTGTAACACCACCACACAACACATGTGCCTTCTCTCATTATATAAAACAGGATTCATTTATTATAAGCATTTCACACTGAATAAAAGTGATAACAGCTGTTTGTTTGTGTTTTCTGTACAATCAAATTAAAAACACAAAGAACAAACAACCTCCATGGAGAACTCTTCTTCCTCACCCGATTATGGCTGCTACTATAGTCAAGATATTCCTCGAATTTTAGAAAACATAAGGGATGACAACAATTATAAAACAATGCATATAAAAATGGGAACACAACATTCACTGAATCAATATTCCAAACAAAGCTGTCTGTGTACTTTGTTGTAGATTACTGATGTACAGAGGAACCGTCCACTCGCTCTTATCATAAGCCTAACAAAAACAATCCAATTCTCCTACCCTATTTCTTTCAAACACTGACTTTTAAATCATCCTCCTAAGTGTCCCAAGTGGTTCTTCCTGTTCAGGTTTTCTAAGCACACTTTGTATTCCCCTCTTCTTTATTATAGGCATGCTATACGCTACATATGTATTATCTTCCTTGCTACATTTATGTTAATAATATCTGGTGAAGAGTAACAGACATGAAGCTCAATACAGATTCCCCTACATCCCTCTATTCCTTCCTCACTCTCACGTCAAATATTCTCCTCACCACCCTGCTTTCACAAACCTTCAATCTGTGTTCTTCTCTTAACACAAGACACCGAATTTCACACCCACACAAAATGACAGGAACAATGTCAGTTTTACAGTTGGGTAAATGCAACATTCGGAACTGAAAGGTAGCAAGTATGGCATGCACTTATTCTGCTTTTCTTCTAACATCATTGTCCTTCTCACATTTTGAAAGTATTAAACATACCTTTAACCACAATTACAACAAAGTGACAGCAGTACTTCACAAGCAAGCAATGTGACAGAAAATTATAACTTTACCATAAGGACTGCTAAAAATCCATTCTCCACAGTCCAACTGTTTCATGAATACTCATTACCAGAGAGGCCATAAATTCTGAATATTTGTTAAATGTGAACAACAATCAACAAAAAGACATAAAGTTAACTCGGATTCGGTATTACTTGATAAGTCAATGCCTCTTGACATTATTTCTCTGCTACATCAGTGACATGTGTCATCTTAAGTTTCAAAACCAGTCATTTCTTTTAATTTCCACAACGAAATGATGTTAGACATGATCCACTGCAAGAAATTTCCTTTTACAGACTTCAAGGAAATCAGAGAAGCCTTCCACAAATTCCTGTCATAAATCAAACCCATTCAATTTCAACCTCCCCTCTCAGTTTATTAATATGAACTTTTGTATTACCTTCACACCACTAAGGAGCTGCATGGTCAGTACAATAACTAGGATATACACTGGAAGATCTGGGGTTCAAATCTTGGACGGAGCAAGAGAACTATCTCTTCTCCAAAACATCCAGGCCAGCTCCAGTGCCCACCCAGCCTCGAACTCAATGAACACCACAGCTATTTCTGTGGCTGTAAAGTGGCCAGGGCAGACAGTCTGACCACCCACATCCATCTACAACCAACTTTATCAGTGGAGCTATACCTCCACTCAAACTGTCTGCCTCCATGGAACATATTGGGACAACTTCACTGTACCTCAACCTCCTACCTATTTACATATAACCCAACCCAGTCAGTATGCATGTCCTAATCTCACGCAATCAAATTCTTCTAAGTAGCAAAACAGTACTTTCATAAATAACTGTACACCATAAAATAATATTATTTGTATCATATCACCGGATTATTAAAGTTTACAGATGTTTGTGTGTATGGAGGCACCATTGAAAATCTATGCACTATTATCTTCAGTGTAATTTGAACACCACTTATCGCATCCTGGGTAGAAGACAGACTACTTCCTTTCGTTAAGATTTCGAACTCAAACATTTTCAAATCCATCCACTCTTAGATATTGTTACTCCCCCAACTGGCTAATTGCTAAATTCCACTACTCCCTAATAGAATCAACAGTCAAAATTTCAAATATTTCGTTTCTATTGGCTCACTTATGTAAGGCAGATCCCGTATCAGAACTAGCATAATCTCTTCGCAACTTACTGGTCTTCTCTCTCTATCTCACTGTCACTCTTTCTATCCCTCTAAGTTGCTATTCAATTCCATTAAAATAGCTATTCCACAAAAATTACTAGTTTTAAACAAATCTATCCTATCTAATGAACACATAAATTTAACAAATCACACAACTTAAACAAAAGTATAAAGGTTATATACATACCTCTCAAGAGGTTACATCTTTTCTGGCTGTATAAAGGAACCTTCTTATTCATTACTTATCGCTGACATGCACAATACATGATCCATTTATTTCATCATCATTGATCCAATTACATTATCATTATGAATTGTTCTAATAACGAACCTCATTTTATAATTTTCTGTGTCCTTCTGTAATTAACTCCCTCCACATGTCAGATATTCTAAGATATGCTTTCACACAGTTCTTCAAAACATGTTATTCCTTCATTGTGAGAGGTTATATTTCACACCCATAAAGATGAAAGTAATGTTTGACGAAACATAGCATTTCAAGGGTACTTAACAAGAGTGAGTCACAAGATAATGATTCTTTTCTTGAAAACGGCTCAAAATCTACTCTCTAGAGTCAAAATTTGTTTCACAAGGACACTATGATATATGGTCAGGCAATTCTCAACATAGCCAATAAGAAATTTGTGTAACACTCACCACAGGCACACAACTTTCATTTCGTTCTGTCTTTATTGCTGTAATTGTCCTATGCTCTTGATCCTCATCCTCTGTCACATGGGAGACCATTTCAGCTTCTATACTGGCCACAGCATTTCCATCATGTGTAGATGTTACACAAGTCTTGTTGTAGGAACCAACTTCACCTTTCAGTAAATCCATGTGGTTCTGTAAAACCACCACACTAATCACAGCTATGCTCTCTCATTTCATGAATAAGGGATCTATTAGAACCATTTTACTCAGCATCAAAATGATAAATCCAACTTATAGATTTACTTCTCTGCAACTTTCAATGTCACAGAAATCTTTCTTTACAAATCTTCCAGTAATTGTTGCTCCATTAGCCACATGCTTACCTGCTTCTTACACAACATGAAGAGACATTACCATGATCAGAGGAGATTTCCACACCTTGCTACCAGGGGCCAAAGAAACCCAGTGCATATCTTCAACAGCTTTTATATAACACTGAATTTCAAAAGCCTCTCAAGTAGGCACGGCAAATTGGTACATATGTCTTATTTCTCTTACAAAACCAATCATTACAAGAATGCTAGAAATGATCACACTAATGCTACTAAACCTATAAAGTACATATAACAATACAGACATAAGAAATCAGCCTCAAAATCTGAGACCACAGAAAATGAAAGGTAGCACAATATCCCACAAAAACATTTTATTCAGTAGGCAATACAAATACCCACAATAAGATGAAATAATTCTTTTCTCTGCACATAGCACCCACAATGACTTTCTTACAAGAGACAGTCAACCCGCTGTAAGCCTTATTGGAAGGTACTGCATACTGCTCTGGAAACTAAGAATGTGTTCATCACTCATGATTGTGTTCTTATCGATGAGGTTTACATGAATTTTAGTGATACGGATTCAAAACCTCCGACAGGATGCATAAGACGGAATATATGCTCTTGTCCAAAAACAAATCATATACTGTAAGTGTCCTTTCAACATATCACATTTATGGAAAGTTCTATTTTTATTTCTAAGGAGACAAGGGCTAAATTAACTGTGCATTTTCACATACTGTCACTTCAACTGTTTCACCAGAGAAAATCAGTTCCCCAACATCTATAATAATAGAAGTAAAATCTGCAAAAGCTAAAGTATGGAGGAAAAGCATAAACTACTTAAATGAGTAATCACTGGAATGATGAGGCTACAACGAAACATTCAAATGTTTAGAAGAATCATAAAAAGAAGTACCATTAAGTACTATTTACAATAACAAGGCTACAGCACAGCAGCAATGTGAATATAAAAAGGCACTTGCTTTGACAATTTAGTGTAAATGTCATCCAAAGCAAAAGCGGATATCACTGACATAAAGCGTGTCCTAATGTGTGTACTGAAGTGACACTAGAAACAGCATCACTTGCTAACCATCAGATTACTTCTGATTGTGATCGGCACAACTGCACAATTGCAGGTAATAATTTAAAAGGTGTGTGAAGCTGGAAAAAATGCACATAACTGAAAAACAGTACACTACCGACCATAAAACAATACACATCTAGTATACAGTATTTACTGTGATGCGGGTGGTGGCTCAACTTATCACGATATTCCCCACAATTTTATGGAAATTACGGTGTATTACAAAGTTCATGACAATGTCACTCAAAGCTCTCCCCACGCATGTATAGTCAAAATCAATGCTCATACAGTTCCTTAAAACCCACTGCAATATGATCCTCCTATATTCACATACCCCTTCTGAATGGACTATTTCCTCCCCATTTTCAAATTAATAATCTGTTCAAGATTAACTTCATTCCCATGCATGCCACATTCCTCACCCATTTTGTCACTGTTCTTTGATTCCCTACTACCTGACAAGCAGTACAAATTATTAAACTCCACATTATGTATCCTTCTCTTCCCAGTTCCTCTGTCTTCAGTTCAAACATTATTTCCATCATTCTGTTCTCAAACAACCAGCTTATAAATGGCAAAAAGCACTCCCCAGTCTCACAAGCCCCTTTTTATGTTATTCATTCCATACATTTTCTTACAATCCATATTTTAATCAACAAAATGAACTAATCAAAAAGCAATAAACCAATCACAAACCACATTTCATATTACATACCAAATACTGTTTCAGCACCAACATGCCATCTTCAAAGAGTTTATTAAAAACTAAGACCGTGTGTGCGCAACACGTATTTCAGGTAGTAGACGCTCTCACTTTCTTCATGAGTATTAAAAGTCCTATTATGTTAAAATTCTGAATTACAAATGTTAAAAAGAACAGCCCATACTGCTGTAACACCACCACCAACACCATACTGTAACAGCACTTCTGTTATATGCTCCCATTTGTTTATATCTTCTGGATTGTATATACAAACATCTCTGCCAACATATGTTGAAACATAATCTCATCCAGTCGAAACAATCGATGTATCTCCTGTCACAGAATACAGTGTAATTATGTATTTGTGTTTTATAAACATCTGTTGGATCACTATACATATTGGTAAATATAAATAAAATATAAATATTTTTACTTCCTACTGATACGCATCTTTGTGTATTACAACTACAGTATTTTTTATTAGCTTTCTATGAATTTGTTTTATTATATTTAATAGTGTTTTGTGTAAAATGTTTGTTGTGTCTGATTTTTCATTTGTAATATTTTATGTAACAAAGCGATATGTATCATAGTGTCAAGATGTGTGACAGCGGTCACTGTATCAATGATCAAGTCCTGTATATATTGTTTTATTGGATTGTCCATAATTAATTCCTAATTAAAGTATATTAATTTATACTTTCTCCTCACATTTTTCATGCATGTGTACAACTTATTTGTTTGTATATCTGTTTTTTTGTGTTTGGTGTTTAGATTATGAGGGTTATCTAATTTTTTGTTACACTTATCATATTGGATGTCACACATGTTACCCAATATCATATTAATGGATTAACAGATGGTTTGTCATAGATGTTTGTATACACAATCCAGAGAGTATTAACAACTCAGAATGTGGAACAGAAAAATACGTTCCTTTATTTCTAATAAACACCGAGGATGGCACATTCAAACCAAAACACATAGGAATTGATACCTAATATGGAGTGTGTTTTATGATCTGTTCTACTGTATACATTTAGTGATTTTTTGGTTAAAATATGGAATTCATAAGCAGGTAAAGCAGCTAATATAATCAGCGAACTGAATTACCTCAAATGTTTGGCTTCAGTTCAGTCAACAGTTATATCCTCTTATGTTCATGTGGTGGGAAGTAAATCTCACACAGATATTTTCGAATCACACTTATCAGAGAGATGCTGCCACGGTCTGGGCTCATCTTCTAATAACACCGGAAGACTGGACACATGTCACTATAAGTACTGGCCTGGCCGCAGTAACACAAAACAGCGACGTCGCGTGTGATCAGTGGGGGGCTTGAAGTGAACAGTGATAGTTAGATGTGTCAAGTGTGACGTAGCGCTATGTGTTGATCGAAAATTTTTTGAAGATTACCATAAAAATACCAACTTGTGATACATCTATTCGTCCGTCCTCCGTAGAAACAGTTGAAGCCTTTGGCCACAATGTAAGTAAAAGTACATGGATATTTAAAATTTCGTTTAGAAACATATCTTTTTCA
>Ga0131853_10016867_pt1 | contig 13314 bp, 7 predicted proteins | sample TergutLab28metaG_FD_92764 | JGI IMG/M metagenome (GOLD analysis project Ga0131853, IMG submission 92764) | Labiotermes labralis P1 segment gut microbial communities from Petit-Saut dam, French Guiana - Lab288 P1 (version 2) (version 2) | ecosystem: Host-associated > Arthropoda: Insects >...
AAACAGCCATATTGGGCACTGCACACATACTTCGGAAAGTACTAATGTAAAAATACAATAGATTCAACACTGAAACTAACGATATAAGCACCATGAATAGTAACAACAGAATAGCTGCAACACCGTATTCCCTAGGGACATAGTTTGTTTCAGGAATATAAGTATAAATACCCTGCATAAAGGAGATGATGATGATGATGATGATGATAATAATAATAATAATATCAATGCTGGAAGATCCTGCTGGCGCTCAAGGTAAAATAAAAAACTGAGACTACAGAGGGTGGGAATAAGTGGTAAAAGGTTGAGAGGGTTTAGCCCGTAACTTGCTGTGCCTCTTACCTGTAGGCTATCGAATTTAGACTCAGAAAGTTTTAAGAGTTGGAAACGTGGTAGCGATATTGGTAGGCCCAGGTAGTTCGAGCTAATTTGTCGTTGCTACGCAAGCAGGGCATGAAGCTGACCAAATCACTGATCACTGTTGAATGTTTGTATGACCTGATGGCAACCTTACTTTTGCCTTTGCTTGGTCAGCCCTGTCTTACACCAAGTACGTTAGCAGTGTACGGAAATGACAAAAAGATTCACGACGTCACTCTGCCGTTGTGGGTCTGATCACGAATTTGTCATGTGTTGTGCGTGGCGTGTAATCTAATTTACAGGGCAGGACGAGCGGCTGCTGACCGGTAAGTCTCTGGCAGGTCATTCTGTCCTTAGTAATGTCTGTTGCTAAGAAGCTGTTATTATCCTGAATATCAGACACCCACTGATCATTGTATCGTAGTTGTGTTATTTTCTTAGAAATAGGAATACACTTGTAAAGTAACGATTAAAGTACCCACCTGTCTGACATCCTTGCTTGCTCGCCTCATAAATAAAAAAGCCAGATTTTGACGATGAAGACGAAGGACTTGATTGTGATGTGATGTGACCGATGATGATAACCGTGACGACAGTGGTGAATAAAAGGGAAAGGATGGTGGTGGTGAATATGTATGAGAAACTGTGATGAAAATGGGGAAAGTGGTAGTAGTGGTGAACAAAAGAAGAAGAAAAAATATTTGTAGCTCTGAATTGCATACTTCCTCACACGTCCCTATATAAGAGTCGGTTTATTTTCTATGCGTATGAATTTATGAGGAATATACAGTTTCGTTGACCGTGCGTCACAGTTTTATTGCAATGTGCCAGTTCCTGCAACATAAATTTTAAATTTCCGATGGATGTTTGGCATGAAACATAAGTTAACGTTTCTCTTATTTGTGTTTTAAACGCAGTTTTGATGTGAGCACAAAAAAATGAAATACTCCTTTCGTGTAAAGGATGTTTAGACCGTTCTTCTAGTGGCCTGTTGATGAGCTGTCTGAGGGAGGTTCCTGGTTCCCACTTAACAAAATGAGGGCAGATCGCATGACCTGTTGTCGGTTGTGTATATGCCACCCCCATCTCAGTGGTCGCAGTAAGTATAAATCTGGCCATCAATCTAATCTTACCGTCTGCCCACTTTTCCTGCTTCTTTTCTGTGTCCCTTTATTTTGTTTTTTATCCTTTATTGTCTGGCTTGTTTAATCCTTATTTTGTCACGAGAATCTACGTGTTGTATCGTTCAGACCGGAGAAAAGAGGTCATTGACCGAAATTTGACTGCAAGATGTATTTACCCAATCCTGTTATATCATCTGTGTCTTCATTGCATCAGTGGCGTTAGATCTTCACGATAAAAAAGTGAATATAGAAGAGAGAAATTGCTGACAGAATCGTAGTAATATTGCGTGGTCTTTCACGGGGAAAATGTAGGTTTTTAGCAACAGACGAGGTTTAGTTTTTGCGTTTAAGCGTTCTTTTTAAGATTGCTGTCTTCTGGGCTGCGACACATTGTAGTCTGGTAGAAGTGTTAGAACGTTTCGGAGTATCCTGTCTTGTCCGTCATCAGTGACACGTGAACAAGTAGCAGGCTGTCGTGGATTGTCGTGACGTAAAATATCGTATTTCATTGTGCTGAGACTAATAGCAAGAAAAGGGCTTTCTGTAATTTCCCTGAACAGCGTAGGTGCCTTTCATTGTAACCGGAAGACTGATAACGCAGGCACCTGCTGGATTTCTGGCAATCCATCTTCGGTCGTCTGCATACCGGACAAGCCTGTCCTTGGGAAAGGACCGACGTACTCAATAATATGGTTTTCATACTTTGATACAGTAAGAGCCAAAGTATACCGGCCATTGTTCCTACAAAGCTATCGGAGCTTGAGAATGACCAATGACGCTGGGACCTGTATTGTGTATTGCTTCGTGTACGCTTTCCTGGCATGCTGCGACAGCCCCGTCTTACCTTTCGTAAAAATTTATATCAACACACCATTCGCAGCAGTATTTCCAATTTTTACCCAGCGCCACTAGTTGACACAGATTCGTTGAATAAACAAGCTTATGATTCCCCATGAAGACGTAAATCTCTCACTAGATCGCTACGCCGCCTTCAACGGGTGTAGTCAAAATAAATTCAGTTGTATGCCTACAGTACCACTTTTTCCCGCTTGTGCAGATCTTACTGTACTTGCGCTGTGCGTGTGTGCAGGCAGGCCTACTGATTGGGACTACCACACACTGACACTAATATAGTTTCCAGCTACAAGAATGATGCCAGATGTAGGCAGTAGCACAGTTTCTGAAACACGTTTAGGCTTGTTCTCACACTTTCAACATGAGTGTCATAATAGTAAGCTGGGCAACAACCATCCCCTTGCAGATACAGGTATGTGCCGCATAACGACGTTTCGGTCAACGACGGACCGCATATACGACGGTGGTCCCATAAAATTATAATATTATAATACTTACCATTGTGTTACAATTGCCTACAGTAGTCAGTACAGTAACATGCTGTACAAGTTTGTAGCCTAGGAGCGATTGGCTATACCATATAGCCTAGGTGTGTAGTAGGCTATACTCTGCTATATAGGTTTGTGTAAGTACACGTTCGCACAACGGCGAAATCGCCTAACGACACATTTCTCAGAACGTATCCCCGTCGTTAAGCGACGCATGTCTCTACGTAACTGTTCACCATTCATGATTTTTCCATCCACTCTGTTCTGACATCGAAGCAGCGAGATAAATAACATGATAGTCACCCGCGGTAGAGGGTGATCATCACCTGGGTGGCTGCTATGGGTCATTAGTTGCTGTTACCAGACTACGCAGTTGCCGATATTCCGTCAGAGAACTTTCGTTTCTTGAAAGGAAACGGATAGGCTATAAGTGTTCGCCTTTCAGGTTAGAATCAGTTGACCAGTTTCCACGAAACCTGGTATGAACGTTCAACGCCGTACTTCATGGATTTTCTACAATCAGTGATCAACACCACGGCCGACACGTTACTTTGTGAGGTAGAATCGAAAAAGGCGCCACTTGCGTTAGGGTCCTGAAATGATTACACGTTAAATATCATGCACTGCTGGGAAGTGTCCGATATAAACATGTTGACGATGCGAAAATTTCACGCGCACAGAATTTGTAATTTATGAACAGGGGTTTCGCGAACATGTAGCAGCAGCAGTAGTAGTAGTAGTAGTAGGTACTTATATATATATTGTAGAATCCTCTGCAGTAGGAAAGTGGGCTTTTCGAGTTTTGTCTTGAACTCTTGTTTTGCATTTATTTAAGTACCACACCAAAAATGCACATATATAGTCTTTAATATTCTAAAAGTTACATTAAAACATTTAAAACGCTCCTACATGTTTCGATCATACGATCATCCTCAGGGAACATACTTTGTTACTTGCTAAAGTTACAGTTTAAAACACTCAGTGAAGTAAATCACTAAGTGTTTTAAACTGTAACTTTAGCAACGAACAAGGTATGCTCCCTGAGGATGATCGTATGATCGAAACATGTAGGAGCGTTTTAAGTGTTTAAATGTAAATTTTAGATTATTAAAGACTATATATGTGCATTTGTTGGCGTGTTACTTAAACTACAAAATGCACGGTGCAACGATAAAGATAGTTAGTGGCCAACAAGCAACACTAAGCAACAACTATGAGAACACCAGGCTAAAGTTATTAAAGAAGTAAATCACTGAGTGTTTTAAACTGTAACTTTAGCAACGAACAAGGTGTGCTCCCTGAGAATGATCGTATGATCGAAACATGTAGGAGCGTTTTAAATTTTTTAATGTAAATTTTGGATTACTAAAGACAATGTGTGTGCATTTGTTGGCGTGTTACTTAAATAAATTACAAAATGCACGGTGCAACGATAAAGATCTTGTTTTGCATTTTACTAAAGAATAGTGACGTACTTAACGTACGACGTACTTTTTGGTATTAGTGATGGTCATAGACTAAGAAAATTTAAATGTTTGGTGATTTATAATGACGTCGTGTTACTACTAGGTTTCATGCAAAATGATGAAATTTGTTTCACAACTTGTTGGGAGAGGACAGAAGCAGGTTCTATGATTCAGAGGTGTCGGTGATGAATCATGCGACCAGCAGACGAATTTGGCCTCCCCGTTGTACGTCCACTTGGTATACTTTGTGTGACTGCGAAATGTGCCATGTAACAGCGTACCGTTAGAAAGAAGTTGGGTCTGAGCTGATTGTATAAATTGAAGCTCTTTTTGTAAAAATTGTGTGGCTTCTTGTTGCATCCGAACTGTTGCACCATTTGTGGCCAGTTTCCAACGTTCTTCCACCGCCACGGTCAAGGGTAAGGTCAAACACATGTACGTGTGCGAGGGCGTGGCAAGGAGGCGGAGCGTAGGGTGCTTGAGTCGATACAGTGCTGTGACGTCATCCGATGACGTGACAGATTGAGGACGAACCATCCAAAACAACTGCAATGCGGCCGCTGTTTGTTGGAAGGGTAGGACACGGTGTTCCGGGAGTGGGGGTGATAAGGATGGAAACCAGTAACAAAGACAAATGCAAATATTAAGAAAGGGAAAAACCTACTACTCACCCAGGGATGGAAGTTCCCCTCTGAGTTCGTGCCGAAATTATTTCAGTTTGACGTATCTGCCTAATGATGTGGATGTGCCCTTTCGAGTTCAGCGCCTGTGAGAATGTGGGCATTTTTTTGGTCTCCCCCCTCCCCCCGCCAAAGATTTTGGCGTCATTTTATCCTATTTTTCCCCCGCAGTGTCTTCTGTTTCCTATTCCAAGCTTTTTGTAGGCCTGCGTAAGGATTTTCATCCGTGTCTTCTCTGGCTGTCGTTTATTTTCCATCAGTATGTACATATCCGAACCATCTGATCAGTGAGTTGTGTATTATTCCTTCGAAGCCGTTATTTATATTATTTCGCTTTTAGCCTGTATATGTAGTGATATTTATCTGAAATGAACTTCTCGTTTGTCTGCCGCGCACTGTCTCGTGATACAACCTGCAGGATCGTGCTACCGAAACCTGACATTGTCACGACCCTGAGCAAATTCTTTACGTATAGCATATTTCTTAAATCTCTCTCCTAGTGATATATTCACATCTCCGCCTCGATCTTTCAAGCTAACGCTTTCTGACACATATCTTCTTCATAGACCTGTAGCTTTATGCAGCTATTATTTCGCACACACGTACTGTGTCTGTCACATCACTATACGCTTGCATTGTCTAGGTTGTCCTTATATAGTATATCTAGTAAATTATCAATTTACTGTCTTGTACGTGTAATATTGTCTTGAGCTCTTTGTTTTGAAGGTCTTGTAGTTTATTTCATTACGTGGAAATCAGATGCCACGTTTCAGACCCATATAAAAACAAAATTTAGGAAGTATACATAGGTCGTAGCCCTTGTGGCCCTTTCGCTGTCTTACTTTCTTGGTAAGTTTTATCCTTACCTTAGCAGCATCGTCCACAGTTTTTCTTTACTTAAGAGATTTAAAGTCTCTCATGCCCGATTATTATGTTTAGATCGTCAACTGATCAGCTTCAACTCGTACCGCACAGAGAACACAGTCTCCATCACGAACACCAAGTACGTAAATGTACGTAGGTTTCATGCCTGCCATTTTTGTACGATTTTAACCAAACGTGAATTTCGTCAACAGGTTTTATAAAAAATTGTTAGCGTAAAATTTCATGAAAATTCGCCCGGTGGGAGCCGAGTTGTTCCACGCGGCCGGACGGACAGACACAACGAAGTCGATAGCTGCGTTTCAAACTTCTGATAAAAAATACCCCTAGAACGACCTTAATGATACTGTTATGTCTCTATATGTTTGGGAAAACAGACGAGTTAGCTGTGTAATAATAGCAATAATTGTGTTCAGTAATTCAGTAAGTGCAGGCATAACAGCGCGAATGTCAGCTATATAGTCAGCAAAGGTATAATACATGTAATAAAAAATAAGGGGAATAGAAACAACACAAGTAACGAGAAAATCAAACAAAGTGCTGCTTGAACAACAAGACATTAGGCCGGCCTACGGTCTGACTCCTACTCATGCACGTGCCGTTTCAGAACCCATATTGTGTTGTAATGACAGAACGTCTGTAGCACGCGCACCCATACAAAAAACGTATGCAACCAATTATAAATACGGATGTGTAAAAATAAAGCAAATTTCAACAAGCGTGAATTTTGCATCCAGTTAATGCAAAATCTGTTTTTCGGGAGGCGACTGTTTTCCTAAAATCGTCGACGTCGCTGCACACCAGCATAGCGCCCAAAGAGCATCTAGCAGAGGACCGTGCCTGCATGTAGCCGAAGTGACAGGCTTGGAGGTGTGTGTCCCAGTAGTTGCTTGCAGACATTTTGGAAAACTGCTAAAATTTCGATGTGGGTGGTTTATCGTGTCCGAGATTTGAATCGGGCAAATGCGGAGTATTGGGAGTTTGTAGCGTCTCGGCTTGAGTCAGTTTGCTCCGTACTGCCGTGGAACCGAATACTGATCCGTTGATACACCTTGTGCTTGGAAGTGAACTCGGGACTGTTATATAAAGTCTCGGAAACAAAGAGAGTGCCGTTTTTGTTTCTTGAAACAGTTCTCCTTAATCTTGAGTTAAAATCTTTTACTCAGAAAGGTCATTGGAAAATTTACAATAATGTTTGTTCGTTTTCATCACAGAGAAGAACTACATATCTCCAGAAGATCACAAGTTTTCGTCCCTTTCTTTCCATTTTCCTATTTTTTTCCTTCCTTGTCGTCATTGTTCTCTTTATTTGAAATATTTTTCGATATGGCACATTTTAACGGAATATAATTGTGTTTCCGAACCATGCGGCTCTTAGTGTAATGCTGCTGACTTTGTAACAGTAGCTGGTGTTTGCAGTAAATGAACGTAAAGGTAAGTGAGATGAAAAACCACGCTTCTTTGCATTCTTGTTCTAAACACACTGAATTCACAACTTGCTTGCATTTTACCAGCGGAACCAAGCGTGAAACACGAAGGCCGGGTAGAGCGGGGTCAAGGTACGGTATCGTCTAATTTAAGACAATACGAGTGCTGCAAGGTCAAAAGAGAGCGGCTGAGTGTTCCTAAGTAGGCCTATTGTCCGGATCACGTAGGATCTAACGTCACACATCGGCGCCATGTGACGGTCCCTTTGGTACGTACACTAGTCTGACAGCGTTGTGTCCCTCATTCGAATCCATCTTACAGTATAGATGTTTAATCAGTCAGTGTCATGGAAGAGGAGCCTTCATTATAATCTGATAGTTGCTCGGCTTGCCTAGATTTTTTTTTCTTTTTTCCTTCGAATGTTCAGTGTGCCGTGTTTGCAAGAACCCGCGACTGCCGCCTGTCGTATGCCTAATGTGTCCACTCTGCACTACCCTGTCCTTTAACCTTTGAAGCATAAGTTTCAATTAAAAAAGCATATAAACTTGGTATCTTTCTGTAATAAACACAGTCTGCATTACAAAGACCAGTCGGTATGTCATCACTGTGTAGTCCGTCGTACTACAGGTCCATAGCCTCTTCCAAAGCGAGTTCTACACAGAGTGCGATCTAGTGCTTCCTATTTCAATTTCCAATAACCTCTCTGTCCTTATGATCATCCAGTAGTTGCTAACGTCTTCTTCCTCATCTTCCCTCACCTCTATCCTTCCTTCAACCTTCCCTTCTATAACGTGCTTTGGCATACAGTTCATACGCAAGATGTGACCAATCCAGTTAACTGTCCTCCTTTTTATTGTATGTATGATATTCTTCTCTCCTTTGACTGTACGTAAAACTTCTTCGTTCCTCACACGATCGTTTCAAATGTTATTCTCCATTCTTTTCCAGCACCACATTTTCCGAAGTGTCCGTGTTTCAGCACCATATAAAGCTGTACTCCAAATGTAGCACTTCACTATTTTCTTTCCTAAAATTGAAGTCCAGTTTGATTGTCAAAAAAATTCTTCTTGTTAAATGCTGTGCATGCCATGGCATTCCTGAATTTAATTTTACGCGTACATCTTGCGTCATTTGTTATTCTGCTAGCCAAATAGCTGAAATATTCCACATTCTTCAGTTATTTTTGAACTCCATAGCATCTTCCAGCGTCAATCAGAATATGTCATGCTTCGTAACATCGTTTCTTCTTTAGCCATTAGCACAAGGTCACTGCGCATTTCGCAGTGCGAATTGCTTGTCTTCCCATTTTGAAGTCTCCAAACCGTTCAAGAGGAAAGGTACTCGCTGTTGAATTTAAATAGAATCTGTGTATACGTGTGTATAGGGTGTGCAAAGGGAGATAGTAGCTTGTTGTTTTTTTTTTTTTTCACATTCGGACCGTGCATCTTGATATTATCAAAGTTTTTATTCACCAACGAATGCGCAAATGATTGTCTTTAAAAAAACAGTTTTAAAACTTACAATAAAACAGCTCCGACATGTTTCGGTGCAGTCACACCATCTTCAGAGAGCGCATCATCCGTGCTTATTAAAGTTACACTCGTTGAAATAGTTAATTATGGTACATCGGTGTGTGATTAAATCGGTGGTGATGTGGCTGCATATATTGGTAGTAGGTCCTGGTTGCTGTGTGTATGTTGCACAGTTCGGAAGCAGTACTCCGAACAGTGCAACATACACACAGCAACCAGGTAAGGTAATCAGTGCCAATACAGGCCCGAGGTGCCCAGAGGGTTCCAGGAAGTTAAGGTTCCCAGATTACGTGACAGTGGCTCTTTACTCCCAGGAAATACTCCTGGTACTCATTTCTGGTAGAGGCTGAGTCGACCCTAGGGCCATAGTGCGATCGGAAGGATTTTGTCAATAAAATATTCCAATGACACCAACTGGAATCGAACCAGCGACCTTCCGATTTGTAGCACAGCACCTTAACCACTGTGCTACCGCGGTCCCCCACAGCAACCAGGACCTACCAATATATGCAGCCACATCATCGCCGATTTAATTACACACCGATGTACCATAATTAACTATTTTAACAAAGTGTATCTTTAGCAAGCACGGATGATGCGGTCCCTGAAGATGGTGTGACTACACCGAAACATGTCCGAGCTATTTTATTGTAAATTTTAATATTGTTTTTAAAGACAATCACTTGTGCATTCGTTGGTGAATAAAAAACTTTGGTAGTAGCTTGTTGTGATTGTCACACCAAACACGGAATTACTCTTTGTGGTCAAAATGCAGCCTGTCTCGGTGTTACAGCAGGTGGTACATACATTTAACACTGCTTTTTAAAGTTAATGCATATTTTAATATTATTTTCACACCCGTTCGTAGATTACCAAACCAGTTACTTATCGTCAGCTGCTCAGGATAAACCTTGTATGCGATTATCTCTTCCTTGCGTGCTACATGTTCCGGCCATTTGAACCGTTTTCCCCTGGTACTCCGTAATTATATGTGAAGCAGAGAAGAGAGTACGAAGTTACTCATTGCAGTTTTGATCAGCCTCTTCATATTTCCCGTGTCGGTAGTCGAGATATTGTTCTGACTTACGTCATAAAATAACAAATGCACCTGTATAAAATAAGTTTTATTACATATTATTAATTACCAACCTGTATCGATCGCTTTTGCGATCATTGTCAGGGTACCTTCACAAGAGTATAAAAATATTCAATACACTGCGAAATTATGTAAGTGGAACCAATCAGCGATATAGTTGACGTCTCAAATTGACCATATGTTCACAAAATGTCAGCTTATATACTTTTGAAAACAGACAAAATTTAGTTGTTAAAAACAAGTAAGACTGGTGCCTGATTATGGCAAAAGCGAGCACAACATGATGGTAGTTAATGACATGGGGTAAAACATATTTTATGCTTGTGCATTTGTTGTTTTATTATCCAAGTTTGAATATTCCTTTAATGCACGGATATGGAAAATATTATGTTCGAGATATTGTATTCGTCGCGCTGTTGTTAGTCTTATTCTAGGTAGGCTCTTCGCTTGATGTGAGATGTGGAGTGTCAGTCAGACCATTACAAAACAACACAACAGTGTTGTTTTCAGTGCGTTTTTCATTACCGCCAATCACCCGTGTCACCACAGTCCCCGTGGAGTGTGAAAAATGTCACGCAGCTAAATCACGACCTAAATTTCTTCGAAAAACACGTGTGTGTGTGTGTATTTGTCCACATGTACGTAATAGGTCATCACTCTTGACGCAATTTAGTGTGTGTACCCTATATCCGTACTGACGTATCAAAGCAAACAGACTGTTGTCGCCCTGCGTTGTTAGCGCACTGACGACAATAATGTTTCGTCAGTCCGCATCCGAACGTACTGTAGCCGCACAAGGACAACGAGCGGAGTTCCTCTGAAGGTCAAAATAAATCTGTGTTGACTTATCTTAATCCCTTATCTTTGAACTTCTTACGAATATATAATGTTTGAAAAGGTGCACTTGTTTGTAATTTTACATTTACAGCGCCGAGCAGGTGCTGTTGCCGAGGTCGTGTCATGTGTATATTGCTACCGTTTCTGTTAGTGCTGCGGAATGCTGTTAATCTCTCTCCTACAAGACCGCTTCGTTGAATGGTCGGACATATCAATCACTGAAGGCGATAGTGGCACATTCCAAAAATTGCCCATTTTGAGCTCAAAAACATAGAAACTGCGTCCCACAAGAATGACAGCTGGCGGGTTATGAGAAGTGTGCCGGTATTTTCGGATGTAGTTGTTAACATTTTTGAGCTCAATCGCAATATTAACTCCAAATGGCATTTTTTGGATTGTGCCACTGTTACATTCAGTGAGCGGATATTAGAACAGCTGTGTTTTGTACATTAAATGTTAATGTCGAAGGGATTCGAGTCACTTTTTCGACTTTTTATTAAATAGTTCAGCATGTGTTGCAGAATTTCTACAATGGGTGAGCGACAGTTTACGGCATGTTTCTGGCGTGCGATCTGCTTTTCAGCTTATGTGCAGCGCTCCAGAATTGAATGAAACTGGATGCATAATTTTGAGAGTGTGTTGTGATCATTCCAGTATATTGCAGCTCCTCTCTACGGAGAAGTGCGAAGTGACGAGACCAGGAGATTGCCCCACCCCCTTCGTCTCTAAGTTGGTATGAAAATCGTCCCGATACATTTTCCGGTAAATCTCCACGTGTTCGCCTACAAGAAAGACATTATACGAATCCGGCGAAGCGCGCAGGGGAAAACAGTAACTAATTTCTTTAAGAGTTCTCTCTCTACGTCAGTGGGCCTTTGAATGGGAGGGCACAGTGCATCTCCCAAACTCTTTAAAGAGGTGACTGTTAGGTCTTCCAGTCCTACGCGAGTAACCTGCTTTGCTCCTGGAAAACAAAACCTTTCTGTGTTTGAGTGCGGTCGTGCAACCCCGCCTCAACTTCCGTCCTATCGTCTAGATTTCAAGACATGGGAAAGTCGGCGCGATATAAACGAGGGAAAACCGTGTTGGATGGAATCCTGAACCGATATGGCTCGCTGTTTTTTCGACAACGGAACACTGGGACCACGAACGATGGGAACACAGCAAGACGTTTCTGTATGAAATAGAGAGTGTGTGATGAGATTACAGGGTTGACTTACACGGCGTTTTGTCCTGATTTTAAAATTGTTATGCAGCGGTCGTCAGAACGTTCTGCACAACTGGCGTCCGTAAATTGCACTGCGCACAACTTCGGTCGCCAGCGGCAGTCCTTCCCTTTGGTCGGTATTCTGAGGAAGCTGTTCGTCAAATGAGAAATGTTCCTTGCATCGGTGCCAGCGAAGGCCTTTTCCGGAGACCTCCTCCGAAGCATATGACTTTCGTGGGACATGGTGTGGCTGACTACGATGTGTCGCGAACTGAACTTGCGTACAGGAGGCATGTCAAACTCGTCGGTGCCTGCGGGCCGCAGTGAGCTGAACTGAAAGTTTTGAATTTGGGCCTCAAAAATGTAAAAATAGAAAGGTATGGTATTGTGTTACAGGGCAAGGAGCAGTTTGTGCGGAAACGACAAAACATCCCGTGTGAGAGACTTGGTGGATGCGTATGTACATTAGGGGTGTCCATCCCCCCGATCGCCGGATTGTGTAATGCGAACCGCGGCCACATTTGTAAATTACTTTCTTTCTTTAAAAATTACACAGTAATTTAGGCGGTTAGGTGTACCGCGTATTGTGGTTTGTATATGTGCAGCCCCCGAAACAGCCTACAATAGCGGTTGTGGCCATTTACCCCCCCCCCCCAAAAGTTTATATGCTCGTGATGTACATTCCGCAGAATACATTAAGGGTCGGCACATCCATTTAGGCCTAGCGTTTGGGTCTCCAATCTTTGTAAGGCAAAGGGCCACACATTTTACTATGGGCTGGTTCTCGTGCCGCATGAGGACAAAAAACAGTAAGTGGTATACCTAACAGCCTAAATTAATCTGTGGTTTTTATAGTGTATACACAATTTGCAAATGTGGCCGCGGGCAGCGAGGGAAGACCCATGGCCTTCACCCAGCAAGTGTTAACAGCCGAACCCTCAAAGCCTCATGCGCATTTACAATAGTAAGAGGTGATTAAGGTGATGATGTTAATAATAAATGGCAAAGAAGAAATGCAGTTTGCCGTAATATGCTTATGAAATAAAGAGCCTGAGGTTTAGGTGACGGGTAAGCCAAGGCTGAAATCGTGTAGATCACACAGTCAGATTGGTAGAATTTTGCTTTTGCCTTCCTTCTTCTTCAGACATAGCAGAACTACCGTGTGTCATTCGATCTCGCAAACCACATAACGTTTCGTGACAGTCCGAAATCTGACTGAATCAGTAGTTCGGCTAGTCAGCGGGGGGGGGGGGGGGGGGGAGGCGCGAGGGGGCCCTAAAAGGGGGGGGGGGGGGGGGGTGAGGGGGGGGGGGGGGGAAAAGAGGGGGGGGGGGGCCAAAGGGGGGGGGGGGGGGCGGG